>Ga0180300_10001164_pt1 | contig 12152 bp, 13 predicted proteins | sample GuaBasSediGuay15_FD_121798 | JGI IMG/M metagenome (GOLD analysis project Ga0180300, IMG submission 121798) | Subseafloor sediment microbial communities from Guaymas Basin, Gulf of California, Mexico - Guay15, Core 4569-2, 21-24 cm | ecosystem: Environmental > Aquatic > Marine > Hydrothermal... | reverse complement strand
TTTTTCTACCATTCTTGAGGTTATATTGTGTTTGTGAGTGCGAGTTGATTAAGCGTGGGTATTATCCAAATGGGGGTGGTTTGGTAAGGTTGAGATTCAGAAAAGGTGAAAGCCTGCTTAAAAGTTTGGAGCTAACAAAGCGTGGTAAGCTAATTGAGATTGGGGGCGTATCCCATGCCTCTGAGGATTTGGCTAAGCGAAGAGTGTCAGAGCGCCAGGCAGAGGCAGCCCTAAAAAGGCTAAAACACCTCGCCAGAGTTAACATTCATTGCTACTACTATAAAACACTCTCGACTGGTTCTGGGATAACCCTGTTTGCAAGGTTTGAGCCACAGGGCAATATACCAGTGATAATAGGGAGCTGCTCTCTGGGCAAGCCGGGCAGGTTGGCTGAGGGTGTTGGGAATGAAGCAGCAGAAGCCCTACTCAAGAACATAGGGTTTGGGGCTCCAATTGACCCATACCTCGCTGATCAATTACTCATAATTGCAGTTTTATCTGGTGGCGTGCTGAGGGCACCAAAAATAACCGGGCATATTAAGAGTGGGATTTATGTAATCCAAAAGTTCTTGGGCAATGTGGTCTCTTTAGAGGGGTTAACTATCAGAGTTAAGAGGGGCATTCAATTGTTCCATTAAACCGAAACAATTATATATCAATTGTTCTAATACAATAGATTATGATACTCCAAGCACTTACAGACTGGAACCATTGGTGGGAAGCGGGGGTGGTAGAGGAAGCGCTTCTCGGTCAGAATAGGCCCATTCTGAAACAACTAATATCCACACTAAAACTGAGAGAGATAAAGCTTCTCATAGGGGTGAGGAGAAGTGGTAAGTCCACACTATTCTATCAATTGATATCACACCTTCTAAAGAAGGGCGTTAATCCAAAGGAGATTTTGTTGATAAATTTTGAGGATGATGTGCTCTCAAAGAAGAGTCTAAGGGAGATTTATGAAGAGTATAGGGCTAACATAAACCCCAAAACAGCCCCATACCTCTTCATGGATGAGGTTCATAGGTGTAATGAATGGGCTTTGTTCCTTAGAAAATTATATGACTTGAAAAAAGTGAAACAAATTTTTATTACAGATTCCTCATCAAAGTATATTAGACCTGATTTTGCGAGAGTTCTTACAGGAAGGAGTGTGAGCATACCTATATTCCCACTCTCATTCGAGGAGTATTTACATTGGAGCGGATTTGAAGCTAAGAAATCGCTAAGCAGCGATAATATTAGTATAATTAGGAACTGCTTTCTTGATTTCTTGAGGTGGGGTGGATTTCCTGAAGTATTTTTCAAAACAGAGGCACAAAAGAAACCACTGCTACTTGAGTATTTTAGTGATATAATTCATAAGGATATAATTGAGAGGTATAACCTAAATTACGCAAAGGTGAAGCATCTAGCGGATATTTTAGTCACCAACTCTGGCAAACTGTTTAGTCCAAGGAAGTACTCACGCACCTATGGGCTTTCACTGGAGAGCATAAATACCTACTTACACTATTTCGGTGAAGTGTTCTTGTTCTTCCTTGTCCCAAAATTCTCCTACTCTCTAAGGAGCCAACAGATTTCTCCAAAGAAAGTTTATGTTGTGGATATGGGTTTCTTCAACAACCTCGGGTTTCAGTTCAGCCAGAATATTGGAAGAGTTTACGAGAATACTGTTTTTATAGAGCTAAGGAGACGCGGCAACGAGGTATATTACTGGAGTGATGCACATGAATGCGACTTTGTGGTTAAGGAGGGGATTAAGGTTAAAGAGGTAATACAAGTGTGCTGTGAGTTAAACGAAGAGAATAAGGCAAGAGAGGTTAAAGGTGTCCTAGAAGCGATGGAGGAATTCAAATTGAGAAGGGGATTGGTTATAACAAGGGATTACGAAAAGAGAGAGGGAGTAAGTGGTAAGGAAATTGTGTTCAAGCCCCTGTGGAAATGGTTACTTAATATCTAAAGCTTTAGAGTTCAAGGAGTTCAATGGCAGTCTTAATCCGCCTCAAGTCATAGCGAAACTTTCGCCTCAAGGCAGTGGAGCCAGGGGTTGAGCGCAGCCCCTTTAACAGCAACTCAAAAGAGCTCTTGGCTTCTGGAAGCATCCTGTTGTTTAGGAAGAAATCTATTTTCTTGATTTCAGATTCAATGTACTCCTCATCAACGCTCTTGGGTGGGGTCTTCCTAACCCTTATTGTGGTTGTGGGTGCAGCCCTCCTCCTTCTGGTGGTTTTCCTCTTGGCGCTTGGCTTGGTAGAGAGTTTAGGGAGTTTTATTTTAGAAGGATGTTTCAATGGTGGAGGTGGCACCTGTGGAAGTTTTGGTAATGGTTTGCTCACTGGAGGATTATCCTCTACCTTAAACCTAAACTCATGTTCAGCTAAAGTGGTTGCTCTCCTTCTGGGCATATCTCAAGCCATTGCATAAAACCTATATAAATCTTTTGTTTTACCACAAAGTTTTTAAGCAAGCAGAAAACCACCCTGAGTAAATTGGTAAACAAAACATGCATAAGTTGTAAGAAAAGCATTGAGAATGATTCTGGGGCAGTTGAGTTTCCATGCCCCAACTGTGGTGAAGCCACCATTGTTAGGTGTAGCCACTGTAGGAGAATCGCAGCAAGATACCAGTGCCCTAGGTGTGGGTTCGTTGGTCCCTATTGAAAATGGCAGATGTGGCTATAACGCTGAGGATAATGCCCACCTCTCCACAAGAGGATTTAGACGGGATAATTGAGAAGGCAAGGGCGCTTGTTGAGGGGTTTGGAGGCAAGGTGCACACCTCAACCAAAAAGCCAGTTGCTTTTGGGCTTGAAGCGATTGAGATTCTGTTTATTATGGACGAGGGGAAGGGCTCCACTGAAGAACTCGAGAAACAGATATCAGGATTGCCAGGTGTGAGCAGTGTTGATGTTGTGGATGTAAGGCGAGCAATAGGGTAATCACAATTTTTTTAAATCATTCAGGCTTCTTCTCAAAGAATGGAACTAGAGCAATATTTTAGCGAATTGTTTACAAAAAGTGAGGACCCATTTACAGACATTATTGGTCAGCAAAGGGTTAAACAGCAGCTAAAGTCCACCCTTATTTCTGGTAGGAATGTGATTATAGTTGGTCCACCAGGCATTGGCAAGACCACCCTGGCTAAGAATGTTGCTGCTTTGTTGCCAGAGATAACAGTAAATGATTGTGGTTTTAATTGCCTCCCTAACGAGCCACTATGCCCTATGTGCCTCTCTGGTAAGACCACAAAGAGGAAAAAGGTTCAGGGGAGTGCAAGGTTTGTGAGGGTACAGGGGAGCCCTGACCTCACACCAGAGGACCTACTGGGTGACATCGACCCAGTCATGGCACTAAAATACGGACCAACATCACCAAGAGCATTCACCCCTGGGAAGATATTCAAGGCAAACCAAGGTGTGCTGTTCTTTGACGAGTTGAATAGATGCCCTGAGAAACTCCAGAACGCACTACTGCAGGTGCTTGAAGAGGGAAACATAACGATAGGCAACTATGACCTTGACTTTAAGGTAAAATTTGTTTTCATTGCCACTATGAACCCCGAGGACAAAAACACTGAGGAGCTCTCAGACGTGCTGATGGATCGCTTTGATTTCATTTATATGGGATACCCAGAGGATATTGAAACAGAGTTAACAATAGTCAAGTGTAAGGGTAAAAGCATAGCAAGGTTTCCAGAGCAATTACTAAAGGCAACGATTAAGTTCGTGAGGTTGCTGCGTGATGATGATAAGTTAGAAAAGAAACCCAGTGTTAGGGCGTCCCTAGGGCTTTATGAAAGAGCCCAAGCAAACGCAATGCTCAATGGTAGAAAGGTGGTGGGGTTTGATGATGTGGCCTCTGTACTCATTTCTGTGCTCGCACACAGGATTAGGTTGAGGCCCTCTTCTAGGTTCCTCATAAGACCAGAGGACTATGTAAGAGAGCAATTCTCAAAGTTCTGCAAGAGCGAGGGGCTACCTGGATTAGACGAGAAGGGTGATTCACGGTAGCAGCAGTGTTACAGTGGCAAAGACAGCGCATGGTGTGGAGTTGCAGGGTAAGTTACGCTCTGAATTTGATGAGGATCGGCTGATGCACCTCGTACTGGATAATGACAAGGAAACACTAACCCAGGGTCTGATACTCAAGCAAGCCCTCAACCATGGGCACAGGTGCTTCACACCGAGTCAACTCCTCGAAACGCTTATAACTGATTATAGGACAGCAGAGAAGCTCTATGGCAAAACCCTGCTTAGGCTTGCCACTGGTTACTCAGCAGAGTACCTTCGCAAGAATATCAAGATACCTGAGTTTAGGAAAAAGGTGAGTAATGACGTGGAGCAAATACAGAAACGCCTCGAAGACCGAGGTTTAATTGATGGAGAGGGGCGTATAAGCGACTTGGGCATAGAGTTGGCTTCATTACTGCTATACATAGAGGAACTTGAACGATTGGTCCCAAAGAGAGGTCTGGGTGGCAAGTTAACAAAGATAAGAAACACCTTTGGTGAGAGAGAGGCACGCATAGAGTTCCGCAAGGGTTTGCCTTATAGAAACCTCGACACAAGGGGAACAGTAAAGAGGGCAGCAAGGAGGCTACACCGCAGCTTTTTAAAGCAGGACCTGGTGGCATTTGACAGAAAGCAGCGTGGGCTGAAATGGGTGGTGTTTGTGCTTGATTCTAGTGGGAGCATGCAAGACACCAAGATAGATTATGCAAAGAAGGCAGGGATTGCACTGGCTTATAGAGCCATAGAAGAGGGCAATAGGATTGGGCTCGTTGTGTTCTCGAGCAAGGTCTTGGTTGAGGAGGCACCCACCCGTGACCTCAAGAGGATACTAAAAGCAATCACTGTGGTCTCGCCCAAGAGGGAAACAGATATTGCCTCTGCAATACGCGCTGCAGTCAAACTCTTCCCTAGGGGCAAACACACTAAGCATATGATAATAATCACAGACGCGTTGCCAACCCATGGCAAACAGCCTGAGGAAGAAACCCTCAAAGAGGTTGGCATAGCCACAGCCCAAGGCGTAAGCATCTCCCTTGTGGGTATACAACTAAACCAAAAGGGTGAGCGTTTGGCTAAGCGAATAACCGAGCTTGGGGAGGGGCGATTGTACGTTGTAAAGGAGTTAAGTAACCTTGATAGGGTTGTGCTCACAGACTACTATGCTGTAGAATGAAAATCCTTGCATTCGTGGATTTGCATGGTAATATTGCACTCTTGAAAAGGATAGTTGTAGAAAGCAAGAATTATGAGCTGGTGGTCTGTGCTGGTGATATCTCAAATTTCGAGCACAACTTGAGCACCCTATTAGCAATGCTTGCCAAGGCAACCCCACCAGTGCTCATAATTCCTGGCAACCATGAAACACCAGAGGCATTGCAAGAGGCATGTTCTAAGCATCCAAAACTTTTGTTCTTACATCGTGGGCTGTACAAAGCCAAGGGGATAAGTTTTGTTGGTTATGGCACTGGAGGCTTTAGCATTGTTGATAAGGGTTTTGAGGGGTTTGCTGAGAGGGTGAAGCCCCACCTCAGTGGCAAGGTTGTGTTGATAACTCATGCCCCACCGCACAAAACCAAGCTGGATATTGTACTGGGTGAGCACCGTGGCTCCAAGTCCATCAGGAAGTTCATCACAAGTGTAAAGCCAGTGTTGGCAATCTGCGGACATTTCCATGAGACAGAGGGGCAAGAGGATTACATTGGCAGAACAAGAATAGTCAATCCAGGTAAAAGAGGTAAGTTGCTTGTGATTCAATAGGTCCAGCGCAGTATCGGTGTGTGGGTTCTTCTATGTATCCGTCTGTGGTGTGGCACTTTGTGATGACTGAACCTCTTTCTCAGAAGGATTTCTCCCTCATAACCACCACGCCCTCTGTAGACAAAAAGCCAAATCGCTAGTAGGATTATCACTATTGCACCCAGGAAGATAGCAAGCTTCTCATTCTGGGTTAGTCCAGTGGGTGGCTGCTGGATTTTGCTCGGTGGTTGCTCCTGCGGCGGTGTGGGCTTACTTGGGCATTTATCCACAATGCTCCATCCAGATGGCACATCACAAGGAGTGGAGAACTCAAAGCACTTGCCAGTCTTTGGATCTATTGCATAAGTTATGACCTGAGCACACACCTTTTTTTCTGGCAATGGTTGTTGTGGCTTCACAGCAGCTTCCTTCCTCACTGCCACAGCAAAGTACGAGAAGCTAGGAGTGGTGGATTCATAGTAAACATAGCTAAGGTCCTCACTCACAACAGTGGTTGGCAACTCGTTCCATTCTCCTTCTGAGAATCTCATCAGCAGGATGTCGTATTTCTCTAGGTCATTCTCTTCGAGCCACTCTTTGCTTACCTTGAACTTGATTTTGGCAGAGGTAATGCTCTCAGCCACCTCCTCGCTAGTCGTAATTTTGAGATATTTGTAAACCAACCTTGCCTTACCCTGCTCCACAGGGGTGCCAATCGCAAACCCTACCTCCTCTGGGGTTAATTTGGTAACCTCCTTCACCTCAACACTGGCATCCTGTATTGGCTTGGTTGTGAAGAGTTTAATCTCCTCAATCCCCTCAACCTCTGGGTGGATTATAGTCTGCTGGGTTGTAACAGTACCACCAGTGACATTGCTCCTCGTGGTTGTCTCTGTGCCACCACTCCCTATGAAATTGAGCACTGTGAGCTCAACCGAATCCTCTGAGAGGAACAGCACCTGGTCATCTGAGCTTTCACCCGCTATCACACCAAGCCCTATAGCGTAAGGTGTGTTGACATCGACAAATGGCGTAGTCCAAGTAAATTTAACAACAATCTCTGCATTTGAACCCAAGCTCTGATTAAAGGCGTCAAACCCATAACCAGACCTGTAGCTATACCTATAGCCCTTATTGAAACTGAAGTTAGACAGGTTTGTCTCTCCAGTTGAGAATTTGTAGCCGTAGCCATAGGCATTCCCATAGCCATAGCCAGCATTTGTGTAATTCTGGGTTATGCTAGTAATCTCAATCTGACATATATCTGAGTTGTTTGAGAATGCCGTACCATTCAAGTAGAAGTTGCATCTAACTGCATTCGTAAGTGCATCACTCGGGGTATCATCGATCAGCACAGTGATTGCCTTGAGGTTTACCTGGTCAGTGGTATGGATATCCACCTTACCAGTGAAATAAACCTTTGTGCCCTCGTAGGGATCATCAGAACCGTCTGTCCTGGTTATTCCCACAGTAATAGCTTTTGCTGGACCAGAAAGAACAAGCAGAGCAACAATTGCAACAGTAATTACCACTGCAAGAACTCTCCTGTACTCCCAACCTCTTTTTTTCATAGGTCCACACCTATTGAGAACTATAGATTAAAATAGATATATTTAAATGTTTTGGTTGTGAACACAACTCTAGTATTCTTGGAGTGAAATCCCTATCTGACCATTTGTCCAATTTTAACTCAATTTTTCTTGGATTATACTCCATAAATAATAGAGTTATTATTGGATTTTATAGAACCAAAAAAGATTTAAATCCCGGATTTTTGGGTTTTGAAAGCATGAAGCTAAAACGCAGAGACTTCCTCCTTAAGGTTTCAGCGCAGGGTGATACCCAAACCAGTTTGGTTAGAAGCCCAAATCCGTGGAGATTTTTCTTGCAATATTTAATGCCTTTATTAGTGTTCATTGGATTGATATTTTTTGTCTCATCGCAGCCCAATCTGGGCGTATTAGCAGAGGGTGGGGTTGATTTAAGCGTGCTACATGTGTTTGTTTACTTTGTTCTATCTACGCTAACACTGAGGGTGCTTCTCTATGCAAAATGGGAGTACCCATTTACCATTGCAATACTGTTTGCAATACTTGTGGGGCTATTTGAAGAGTTGTACCAAGCCAATGTGCCTGGAAGAACACCTGCTGTTATTGACTTCTTGTATGATGCCTCTGGAAGCCTACTTGTGCTTTTTTTTAAGAGATTTCCAAGGTTTATTTTTTGAGACAAATTTTGCTAGCAGTGTTATAACCATTGCCGCAAGGATTATAAGGAAATTTGTAACAGGTGTGATGGGTATTTTAAACACGAGGTTGGCTATGATTACAGCCAACACAACCACTGCTATGCTCAAGCCAAAGCTCACTGCAAACCTCTCTATCCAATCCAGCTCTTCAAAGAAGCACCTCACAATCACATAACCAGGTAGGAATAGCACATACACAACCCCAAAGATAACCCTCAGCACTTCAAGGAAGTTGGCACCGTAGATAGCTGCAACACCGCTCCCCACAAACGCTAGCACTACAAAAGCCAACCATGCTTTGACTTCATTTGTGAGTTTGATCTTTTTTAGGTTCATACTTTCAACTGTAATTCTACTCTGTATTATAAATTTTTTGATAAATGCTTTTGTTGAACCAGTAGATTGTCTTGCCTGCTGCTGTGTAAGTTGGCTTTAGGTAAGCCCGAGATATGTTCCTACCCACATAAAGATAGCTAAAACCTGTTCTGTTGAGGAACCCCGCAATACAATCCAGGTCCCCTGCCATATAGCACAAACCCACCTCGTTGTAAAAGCTCGAGTTGACACCGTGCCCTGGGCTTAGTGATATAGGGGTTAGGTTATAGTAGGGCAAGGCATATGCCTCAAGATGGTCTGTCAAAACAGCCACACCAGGATTGGCTTTGCCAAAATTTGTAAAGAGTTCGTGCTCTTCGTTGGTGATGTAAACCTGCAATGGGGTAATTGCCCTGATGTTCTGTTTGATTGCTAGGGGCATAAGCACTATTAAAAGGAGCACCAGCACAAGATAAGAATACCTCTTGAACCTTGCAGCAACTGCAGCAACAGCGTAGCCAACAAAGAATGGGGTGAGCAAGAATATAAAGGAGATTAAACGCCGGTAAACCAAAAAGAAACCGCGCCAGCTCCAGTAAAGAAACATGTCGAGAGCCATAAAGCCAAGCAGTGGCACCAAAAAACGTCTGGCTTTTGGTTCGTTAAGGATAATTAAGTAGAGCCCTAATGCGAGGAGTGCCAAGAATAAGCTGCCCAGCATGTTTATGTACTGAAAATAGGGCCAGGATTTGCCAAACATCATAAACTCACGCAGGATGCTAAGCAACAAACCATAGCCGCTTATTGCTCCAAAAACAATGATGCTAAGCACCACCATCATGCCTAAGTATAGCAACTTGTTCCAGAGTTTTTTGTTGAACAAGAAGTAGAGCACCGTAGCAATTAAAGCAAACACCATTGTGCTTCTGTGGGTTACCCCAATGGCGATAAATGTGAGCATAGCCAACCCAAACTCTTGCCTCAGAATAAACCAGAAATACAGCAACACCAAGACCATTCCAAAGCACAGGTTGACCAAATAGAAAGGACCAAGCATGGTTATCTGTGAGAGTATCAATGGTGTAAAACCAGCCACTGCCAATGCTGTGTGCTTATTGTTGAATAGTTGCATGCTCACGGCATAAAGCAGAAGTGCAAGGATTGTGTTGAGCAATGCAGGTAGCAATGTGGCTCCATGCAGTAGATTGAGCCCTGTAAGCTCAGAGAAGGCAGCTTGGAATACTGGATTGCCAATTGGATCATTCAGCTTTGTGTGAGAGAAGGGCTCAGTGCTTGGGATGCTTCTTTGCTTAGTGATGGCATCTGCCAACGATACCTCTATCCAGGCATCAACATGTATTGGCAACCCAGAAGCTATGTGTTGGCTTAGGTTGACTAAGAAAACACAGCTTAGTATCAAAACCAATGGTATGGTGGTTTTCCAATTCATGTTAATTAAGCTCTGGGTAAAGGGGGTATTTTGCACAGAGTTGCAGCATCCTCTGCCCTATGCTGGTGATGAGCTCATTATTATCAATATCCTCAATCACATCTGCAATAGCATTAGCTATTAGCTCCATGTCTCTCTCGCACATACCCCTTGTGGTGACTGCTGGTGTGCCCAAGCGTATCCCGCTCGGGTCAAAGGGTGAGCGTTTGTCAAATGGTACCATGTTTTTGTTAACTATGATGTTGGCTCTTTCCAAGGCTGCTTCTGCTTGTGCCCCTGTAACATGCTTGTTGCTCAGGTCAACAAGGATGAGGTGGTTGTCTGTGCCACCTGACACAAGCTTGAAACCCCTCTTAATAAGCGTCTCTGCAAGCACCTTGGCATTCTTTATTACCTGCTGAGCATAAGCCCTGAACTCAGGTTGGAGTGCCTCTTTGAATGCCACTGCTTTTGCTGCTATGATGTGCTCCAGTGGTCCACCTTGCATGCCTGGAAAGACCGCCTTGTCTATTTGCTTGGCAAACTCCTTTTTACATAGTATGATTGCCCCCCTTGGTCCACGCAATGTTTTGTGTGTGGTTGTGGTAACCACATCAGCCCAAGGTACTGGGCTTGGGTGCTCCCCTGCTGCTATTAAACCAGCAATGTGTGCAACATCTGCAAGTAGGTAAGCATTAAGCTCTTTGGCAATCTTGGCAAATTTTTCGAAGTCTATTACCCTAGGGTAAGCTGAAGCACCTGCCACTATTAGTTTTGGTTTTACGCTATGAGCCAAGCGCCTAACCTCATCCAGGTCTATCCTGCCAGTTTCCTTATCAACACCGTAATGCACAACCCTATACCACCTGCCCGAGAAATTCACCTTGCTCCCATGGGTGAGGTGCCCGCCATGGGCAAGGTCCATGCTGAGTATGGTATCCCCTATCTCAAGTAGGGCAAAGTAAGCAGCCATGTTCGCCTGAGAGCCAGAGTGGGGCTGGACATTGGCATGCTCTGCATTGAACAATTTTTTTGCCCTGTCTATTGCCAAGCTCTCTGTTATGTCCACAAATCTGTTGCCAGCATAGTAGCGCTTTTTTGGATACCCTTCTGCATACTTGTTTGTTAACACGCTTGCTGTTGCCTCAAGCACAGCAATGCCTGTGTAATTCTCAGAAGCAATTAGGTTTATGGTGGTTCTTTGCCTCTGGAGCTCAGCTTTTATCGCAGCAGACACCTCTGGATCAATTTCTCTTAGCATAGCAACACCCCCTCCCAATCTTTTTCTGGCTGAGGTTTATATAATTTTCTCCAAAGCGGATTGAATCGGAACATTTATATACCTAAAGGTACTTATTTATACCCAATGGTACAAATATGTAGCTTGTTGCGAGTATTAGAGGTGTTCTTCGTCGAGCCATTAACCATCCACTTCATAAAGGAGATAAGCAGAGAGATTAACCTCGCCCCGACTTCGGTTAGGGCTCACATCAATACCCTTCTAAAACTCGAGCTAATAAAAAGGAGGGAGTCAAAGCCGTTTCATGGGTTTGTTGCGAACAGGGACAATGAGGAATTCTTGTATTACAAAAGAGTATACAATCTCTATTCACTGCGAGACCTCTCTATATTTCTAATTAGAAATTATTACCCAAAATTACTGGTGGTTTATGGCTCATACGCTATGGGAGAAGACACTGAAGGAAGCGACATTGATATTGTAATGGTTACCAAGGCTTTCCATGAAAAAGATACGAAAAGGTTTGAAGAAAGGTTAAAAAGAAGGCTACATCTGATTGTGGTTGATAAGCTTACCAAACTTGAGCCGGGTTTGCTCAAAAAGCTCTACAACGGGATCTTATTATACGGTAGTTTCTGAAATGAGGGAAGATGTATTCAAGATAAGTAAAGATGAAGCTAGGGCAAGGGCTCTAGTTTGTTTGGCAAGAGACAGGTTCGAATTTGTTAAATCAATGTCTCACAAGAGAGCGTATAAGATAGTAGAAGAGTGCTATGAGATAATCAAAGAGCTTTTAACTGCCCTCATGTATCTAGATGGATTTAAAACACTTAGCCACCTTGCATTACTAGAATATTTCTCAAACAACTATAATGTGTTAGACAAGAAACAACTCAAACTTATAGACAAATTACGAAAGTTTCGAAACAGCATTGTTTACTATGGGGAGCAGGTTAAACAAGAGTTTTTAGTTAACTATATGGAAGAGATAGAAGGTATTATCAAAGCACTTTTTGATTTAGTAGAAGAAAGAATACATGATTAACTTACAAAGAAAAATTTATAAAAGCAACGAGGATAGTGGCTTAAAAATGGGGGTAGAAAAGCAGGTGATAGTTCTACTAGTGTTACTAATCTCAGTAGCTACCGTTGGTGCTTCTTCTCGAGTAATACC
>Ga0180300_10001163_pt1 | contig 12154 bp, 11 predicted proteins | sample GuaBasSediGuay15_FD_121798 | JGI IMG/M metagenome (GOLD analysis project Ga0180300, IMG submission 121798) | Subseafloor sediment microbial communities from Guaymas Basin, Gulf of California, Mexico - Guay15, Core 4569-2, 21-24 cm | ecosystem: Environmental > Aquatic > Marine > Hydrothermal... | reverse complement strand
GCATCTTTTCAGTCTTGCGTCTCTCCAGCATTCTTCGTAGCCACATTGCCTCTCCCCTTGGGGCGGTGGCCGGGTGTGCGTGGGCTAGTTGCACGGGTGAGTGAACCATCAGGCCGCCCCGCCGTCACGCTGTCCGCTGCGCTCGAGGGTGAACCGGTTGCTTCAACGAATGGCGCTCTTCAGCTTGCTCACGAAGCCCCGGCGCTTGTGAGGGTCGGTCAAGATCTCCTGTCTCAGCCTTCTCCACGTGGTAGAGCAGTCCGGGTAGCCAATGCCAAACATCTGGTGAATGACCCGGTCGAGTCGCCTCCTGTTGGACGAGTTGACCTCGATACCCGCCTCGGCGAATATTTCCTTCAAATGACGAAAGTAGCACGACACGGCGAAAGCCTCCCTGCGGGTTCCGGTTGGATCTTGCCTTCCTGTGCTGGACGAGTAACCGTCCGGCAGGGAGTCCTTCCACCCGCGATACAATCATACCATGGTCTGTAGTGAAATGTTATCCTGGGCAGGCGGAAACTGCAAACGACCAACCTGCCAGCGTCGCGACAGGTCTTTGCACCGGTGTGCGCCATGCCCCCGTGGGACGTGGCGTGCTACAATTGCGGCCGATGGCGTCAGCGCAGGCAGGCGTGGCATTGCAACTGCAGCGACAAGCTCACCGGAGGTAGACGAATGGTCAAGGAGATGGTGCTGGTCAAGAGGAAGCCGGGTCTTTCACGAGAGGAGTTCATCAGGCAGTATGAGGAGGTGATGGCGCCGCTAATGCTGAAGCACTGCCCTGGCATCAAGAAGTACGCCAGGAACTACGTCAGGACGAAGCTGATGGCCCCACCAGGCATGGAAGAGCTGGAGTTTGACTGTATCACCGAGGTCTGGTACGAGAGCAAAGAGGCGTTCAAGGCGTTCGCGGAGTTCGCCATGTCGGACCAGGGCAAGGTCATATTCGACACGGAGGAGACCTTCATGGACACCAGCAAGACCATCGCGGTGCTCATGGAGGAGAAGGTCACCTAGGAGAGTGAATCTCCGCTCGTCCGAGTCTCCCCACCATGCCTGAAAAGGCTCCTCTACATGTAGGGACAGGGCTGAAGCCCTGTCGAGGGGGGACAGACCTGAATGTCTGTCTACACACCGCACGAGGCGGCTTGCTGCTGAAGAAGGTCTGTACCGCGGGACGCGAAGCTGAGGGCGCGTGCGCCGGGTGGAGTATGCCCCCCTTAGATACTGATCGGGTACTTCCCGTACCTGTGCGCCGCGTCAACCATCCATTCCAACCGTTTCGGGTCCACCGAGGAGTGGGAGTGCGACGCCGATAGGATATACCCGCCGCCTCTGGCGGCGTCCCTTATGGCTTTCTTGACCGCTGCCTCCACCTCCTCGCGGCTGCCCCTGACCAGCAAGTAGGAGACGTCCAGGTTGCCCACCAGCACCAGCTTGTGCCCCACCTGCTCCCTCACTCTGCCCAGCTCCATGCCCGCGGTAGGCTCCATGGTTATGATGCCGTCGAAGCCCCACTCGACAAACTTCTCCAGCAGTGAGTAGATGTTGCCGCAGGAATGCCAGACCAGCTTCCTGCCCTTCTTGTGCACCGTCTCTGAAACGCGACGGTAGCTCTCGCCGAGAAGCTTCTCGATCAGTTCGGGCCGCATCATTGGGCCGGTCTTCTGCCCCAGGTCGTCCCCTCCCATCACCACCTCCACCCCGGACTGCATCACTGCGTCCAGGTAGCGGAGATAGAGGTCGGTGTGGAAAGCAATAACCCGCTCCACAAAGTTGGGCTTCTGGTAGACGAAGCGGCTGAAGTTCACGAAACCGATGGGCTGCCACGAGTTCTCGAAGATGCCCGGTGCGGCATAGCCGATGGGGTAGATGCGGTCGCCGTAGTTGTCCACCAGCTTCCGGTGGTACCCGGCCACGTTCTGTATCATCATGTCAAACGAGGGTCTCTTGTTTTCTACCCATGCCTCCCACTTGTCTTCGGTGGTCAGAAGCCCGCAGATATAATTGAGGAGCATATTCCCTTTGTCGTCGGTGGTCATCTCCCAGAGGCGGCCGAAGGCGTCGTGCCAGGCCAGGCCTGTCTTGCACTGCGGGTCCTCGACCACCTCCATCGAGGTGTACACTGTCCAGTTGGCATCGAAGCCCAGCTTGATGGAGGCTTCCAGGGCATCGGCGAAGTTGCTGTACATGATATCGTTCCAGGACAGGTTGATGATGTCCTTCACCTGGCCCCTCATGCTGGGGTCGTTGAGCAGCCCGCCGATATCGGCGGGCTGCTTGCCCAGTACCTGGTTGCTGGTGGCCGGGTCCATTACCAGGCCCATGACCGGCACCCGGTCCGGTTCCTGGTGCTCCATGGCGGTGAGGATACGTTCCTTGAAGTCCATCAGGAGGCGCTCCACTTCTTGACGGTGTCCAGGCCGGTGATGGCGTCGGGGGCGAAGGCGTCCGCCCCCACGTGCCTGGCAAACTGCTCGGTGAGGGCTGCCCCGCCGACAATGACCTTGACGCTCTCTCTGAGACCTTGCCTTTCTAGCTCCGCGATGACCTTGCCTATTTCTCCTTCCGTAGAGGTGAGGAGGCATGACATGCCCAGGGCCAGGGCGCTGCTCTCCCTAGCAGCGTCGACGAACCTGTCCACCGGTACGTCGACACCGAGGTCGACTACCTTGAATCCCGCGCCCCTGGCGTAGCTTACGAAGATGTTCTTGCCCAGGTCATGCAGGTCACCCGCCACCGTACCCACCACCACTGTCCCCGCAGCCTCGGCCGCTCCGGCTTCCAGCAGGGGCGTCAGAAGCCCCATCACTTCCTTGGCTATCTCGCCGGCGTACACCAACTCGGTAAGGAACCATTCCCCATCCTGGAACCGCTTTCCCACTACACCCAGCGCCTCAGAAACGGCACTCACGGCGTCCTGGACGGCTGCTTGGCCGCCCCCGTCGGCTAGCGACCTGGCGGCTTCGACTGCGCTTTCCATGTCCAGTCCGAGCAGGCTTTCCTTCAGTGTGCCAAGCTGTTCGTCTGAGTTCATCCGACTCTCCTTGCCAAACATTGCCAATATTATAGGAAATGTCACGGCCGCGGCAAGCAGTACTCGCCGTAGCCAGTCTGAGGACTTGTGGCGCTGCCAGCGCAGGTGGACATGGCTTTCGGGCAAGGAGACGTTGTATAATCTCGCCTGTAGGGCCTTGTGGAAGGCAAAACACGGGGGTGAACGTGGCGAAGAAAAAGGTTCTTCTGACTGGCGCATCTGGGTCCATGGGCGGTGAAGCATTCAAGGAACTGCTGAGAAGGCGCGACAAGTACGATGTTGTACTCCTGCTGAGGCCCTCCAGCCGGAACAAGAAGCTCTTTCGCAAGTACCAGGGCCAGGAAGGGGTCCGGATCGTCTGGGGCGACCTGCGCAACCCTGAGGATGTACTGAAGGCCGTCGACGGGGTGGATCACGTGCTCCATCCGGCCGCTTTCATTGCGCCGGCGGCGGACCGGAACCCACCGGAATGCAGGCGAATCAACTTGGGCGGTACTCAGAACATCATAGCGGCCATCAAGCAGCAGCCGGACAATGGTGATCACGTGCGTCTGGTCAGCGTGGCATCAGTGGCGATGTACGGGGACCGTCTGCCACCCATTCACATGCTCAAGGTGGGCGACCCGCTCAAACCAAGCGTGGGCGACTTCTATGCTACCACCAAGATGGCCGCCGAGAGGGCGGTCATCGAGTCCGGCCTGAAGTACTGGGCCGTGCTGCGCCAGACGTACATCGCCATCCCCAACGCGTTGTCTCTCATGGACCCCATCATGTTCCATCAGCCGCTCAATACCCACATTGAGCTCGTAACCAGCGAAGATTCAGGGTATGCACTGGTCCAGACCCTGGAGGCCCCTGATGATTTCTACGGTCGCGTGTACAACATCGGAGGCGGCCCATCCTGTCGTGTCGTGTTTCGCGATTACATAGAGCGCATGTTTCAGCTTTTTGGTCTGGGGGACTACAGAAAGGCGATGCGGCCCAACTGGTTTGCCCTCAGGAATTTCCACTGCGGCTGGTATGAGGACAGCTATGTTCTAAATGACTACCTGGGCCACTGGCGACAATCGGTTGAAGACCACTACAGGGAGGTGGAGGCGGCCATACCGTGGTACCTGAAGCTCGGCGCCAGGATGGCGCCTGCGTTCATTGTCAGGGCGTTCATGAAAAGGATGGCCGACCCTCTGAAGTGGATAAAGAACAACGAGGAAGAGAAGATCAAGGCCTTCTTTGGCAGCCGCGAGGCGTGGGAGAACATCCCGGACAGGTGGGATGACGTGGTTGCGGCTAATTACCCAGAGACCGGACAGGCGACGGTGATTTCTCCGCCGCCGGGGGACACGATAGAGGACATGAGGCAACTGGCGCGGTCTCGAGGTGGAGAGTGCCTGTCGACGGATGTCGGCGACGGCAAGACAAAGCTCAAGTGGCGCTGCGCTTTCGGGCACGAATGGGAGGCGACACCCCTACTTCACAAGGTGGGGCACTGGTGCCCTGAATGCACTCCGCCGCCGTGGGACTACGACACCATTGCCAAGGCCGATCCGGGTCTGGCTTCCGTCTACTACAACAACCACGGGAGAGACGAGTACCAGAAGGTTGATTACCTTTACTGTCCTAATGAATGATAGGTGCGGAGGCGAGTAGCGTGGGTGGCTCAGGCATGGCCAGAGGGATAGCGGTTGCTCTGGCTGTGATTGTGGTGGCGTTGGGGCTCCCGCCGGGATACGTTGGGGCTGCGGAGCCGATGACGGAGCGATGGAGCACGACCTTCGGCGGGCCCAAGTGGGACGAGGCCTATTCGGTGCAGCAGACGTCGGACGGTGGGTACATCGTCACCGGGTACACAGATTCTTATGCAGAGGACTTTCGGGCCGTCTGGCTAGTGAGGACGGACGCACGCGGTGAGGAGATGTGGGAGAGGACTTTCGGGGAGACCGGCTGGGCTGAGGGCCGCGCTGTACGCCAGACCTCGGATGGTGGCTATATCCTGACTGGCTTTGTGCGCGTGGACGACCAGCCTGATGTCTGGCTGGTGAAGACCGACGCCGACGGGAATAAAGAGTGGGCGCGCACTTTCGGCGGCCCGGAGGCGGAGTGGGGGTTCTCAGTGGAAGAGACATCCGATGACGGATACGTGGTGGCTGGGTTTACCCGCTCTGAGGGGGAGGGTGAGGAGGATGCATGGCTGATCAAGACTGACTCGCGGGGCAGGCAGGTGTGGGGCCGGACCTTCGGCGGCCCGCAGGCTGACTACGCACGCTCTGTGTGGCAGACCTCCGACGGCGGCTACATCATTGCTGGCAGGACCAGTTCCTACGGGTCTGGGGGCGCAGACGCGTGGCTGATCAAGACGGACGCCGATGGAAATGAGCAGTGGAGTTGGCCCTTCGGTGGGCCGAAGGATGACTTCGCCAATGCTGTCCAGCAGACCTCGGATGGGGGCTACGTGTTTGCCGGCGGCACCCGGTCTGCCGGTGATGGCAACACGGACATGTGGCTGGTGAAGACTGACGGAAACGGCACCCTGGAGTGGGGCGAGGCTTTCGGCGGTTCGGATGAGGAGGAAGGCTGCTCCGTTCAGCAGACGCCCGACGGTGGCTACGTCATGGCTGGGTACACCACCTCATACGGGGCTGGGGAAGAGGATGTCTGGTTGGTCAAGGCCGATTCGAGAGGCCGTGAACAGTGGAGCCGGACATTTGGGGGGTCACGTTGCGACATAGGGTATGCTGTGCAATGGACCTCGGACAGTGGATACGTGGTGGCTGGAGTAACAGAGTCTTACGGAAACGGCAGCGTTGACATGTGGCTGCTGAAAGTAGGGGGTGTGGTCACCGGGGGGCCCTCCGTTTACCAGTGGGTTGCAGTTGGAGCTATGATCGGAGTGGTTGCCCTGGGGGCGGCACTCCTGCTGAGGAGGAAGCCGCTTTCGGGCTGATCTGTCGACGCTGGTGGCCGCTGGGTTAGCCGGGCTCGCATCCGATGGTCATGGCGCCTGAGTGTGGACCTGCGGTAGCGCGTTTCACGTGGATGGAGAAGTTGAGTTCATCTGCCGAGCCGCACGGTAGCATATTGGGCAATGTCACTCTCTGGTAGGGCAGGTAGGTCACCTCATTTGACGTGTTACTCCCCAGTCTGACGTCAAATTCCACGTTCCAGGCAGGGTTCTTCCTGGACCCTAAGAAGCCGAACTGCATGTCGTCCTGTTCCACGGTGATTTTGAGGTCTACGTTGCCGATGTTGCGGACAGTGGCCCGGTTGTGCTCTGGCGCCACGCCCCCGGCTTCGTTGAATACCTTGTCGCCTTCAATCCACTTGTTGGTGCAGACGTCGATGTCGCCGTAGTTGACGGTAGTGAAGTCGATCTCCACGGCGCAGACGGGTACATAAGTGAAGTGGTTCTGCAGGTGCATTCCGTCATGGCTGGCCCACACGTCACAGTAGTCGCGGGCGTCGGCCACCACTCTGTATTCGCCGGCCGGTTGCCCGTAGGGCAGGACGCCTTCGGCCATGTAGACGTGGGTGGTGGGCTGGGCCAGTTCATTCATGATGCCGACCTGAGAGCAGCCGGCCTGGTAGGTTATCAGCCCTGCGTCGCGGGCAGCCTCGCAGGCAGCAATGCCCAGTTCAGGCTTGTCGACTTTCTGCAGAACAAGGCGATGCAAAGGGGCATCAGCCTCTGGGGGGCCCAGGGACCTGAACACGTTCACGGTTACCTGGGCTATGCTGTCCAGGCCCTCGGAGCTTCTCACCACGACCCAGTACTGGACGCTTTTCGGCACATGGAAGTCGAGAGTTGGCAGAAACTGAGCCCCGGGTGTTTCGTGAAAAGGGTCGCCGTCTTCAAGACAAGGGCTGGCATCCTGCTCCCATTTGCAGAGGACTGCCGGTGGTGTCCACGCCCCGACTTCGCCTTCGTAGACGATGGTCGAGTCCGGCTCTGTCGGGGGGCGGCTTTCTGACGCAGAGCTTGTCCGGCTGGCGGAGACCTGGGTCGGCGGCAGGTCGAGTGTAGCCGCCGAGCAAGTCGGAAGGCCTCGGGCGCTGTGGCTGTAGCAGAGCAGTCCAGCCCCACTCAGGGTCATCAGTCCTGACAGAGTCAATGCCAGGAACAGCTTTGCCGTCTTCTGGGTCAACGATGGTCTCCTCATGGTTACCCCCAACCTACTAAGGTCGCGATGCCCGGCAGGGACGGTTGCTAGGGGACGCCTTGCCTGGGCCTCTTTGTCCCAGTCGCTTGCCAGGTTGACAGATGGAGCGATACAACCCGCGCCCGCGGGTGAAGCAGGCATGATTGAAGCCGCGCAAACATCCGTTAGTCACCTGTGACGAAGCCCCTCCATGTGTCCCCCTCTGGGCGGCGTAGCCCTGTCACTCATGGCTAACCGCTTCCCGGTGGGCAGGTTATTTCCGCGCACTGGCCCCAGGTTGTGAGTTGCGCTACCCTACACTTGTATGGTCCTGAGAAGCCAAGGGCTTCTCAGGGTCTTTTTCTCCTGTAGATCAGCGTCCCTGCGATGGCGGCCGCTATCGGTACCGTTCCGCCGAGGATGCTTCCCACTAATGTCCAGTTGATGCCAGATGCCACGGGTGATATAGCTACCAGGCCGAAGTAGGACAGGCCATCCTCGGAGACCGCTTGGAACACCGCCAGGTCGCCTTCATAGCCGACAAAGCTGGTGGGTAACGCCTGGCCCGCCCCTTCATTTAGCCGCAGTACCCTTATGTTGCCGACGCCGTAGTGCTCGACCCAGGATCGGCCTACCTTCAGGGTGATGGTGGCGGAGCCCATGTTCTCCGTGGCCAGATTGCTCTTGTCCACCTGGATAACGTAAGCGACGTCAAGAATGGACATCCCGGTTTCTGACGCAACCACTTCGAAGCCTGGATTGACTTTGGCTGGCAGCGTTTTCATAGCGGCTATCTCTATGGCTGCTCCTTCAGGCGCGTCACGTACATCCAGACCTATCTGTACGGCGCACTTACCTATGCTGGCATCCAGCTCAGTGAAATCGAACCAGTATTGGGAAGTCTCTACCTGACCTGTTCTCGTCCCGATCCTGTGTCGTGCTGTCACGTGGAGGGTGACCTTCGCTCTGGCCTGGAGCCCAACTGTACCGCCTGACTCGGCTTCCGGCGCCATGGCCATGAAAGACAGGGTGCCCGTGGTCGTCCCCAGGGGCGCGTCTGCCGGGACATTGAAGCTGGCTTGAAGATATGTCCACAGTCCTGGAGGTGCGGTGACGCTCGTAACTGGTGTCTCTGTGTCCTCCAGCCTGTGAAACGTGACCCAGTCGGCTATCTGGCCCTCCGCGCTGGCCTGGATGACGCATTCCTCTTGGCCCGTGTACTTCAGAGACAGCGTTGTCCGGTTAGACTCGCCTATTGCTGCATGTCCAATGTGGATGATTGCAGGAGCTACCCCCAGACCACCCGCGCTGGCACTCGTCGGCCACAGCAGCATGAGCGATAAGCATATAATCAGGATAGCTACAGCGCCTGTTGTGAACTTGATGCCCATTTTGCGTTCCTTTCGCTGGCTGTTCCCCGTCTCGGTCTCACCTGCGGTAGAAGGGAGACCACGCGCACAGGTTCCTTTCGTCGCGCCGTACGCGTGGTCACCCACTCCCACTCTCCTGCCTGTGGCCAGGCGGCATTGCTCCCGGTACTACATAGAGACCATTGTCTGGATGGCCTCGTAGCCCAGTATCATCTTGCCGCCATAGGTGGTCACATCCGGCTTTGCCTTTATCACGTGGATGGAGAGGTCGATCTCCTCCGTCTGGCACAGGTTGAGCTTGTTGGGCAGCTTTACCATGGGGATGACGGCTGGGTCGGGATCGGCCGCCTTCTTGTAGGGGTAGTACACTACTTCGTTTGCGGGGTCGTTGCCCAGCCTGATGTCGTATACCACGTTCCAGTCCTCAGGCAGCGGAGGCCCGACACCGCTGAAGCCGAACCCCATATCGTCCTGTGCCACCATCAGCTCGATCTCCACGTTGCCGATGTTGCGAACGGTAGCCCTGACCTGGCCCGCAGCGGGTCCAGCCACACCAACGCCCGCCGGTTCCTCGAAAACGGTGTCACCGGCGATCCACTTGTTGAAGCAGACCTCAACCGTACCGTAGTCTACCGAACCGAAGTCGATCTCCATGCCACTGCCAGGGAGATACTCGAAGTAGTTCTCCAGGTCTGTCTCAGCGCTACTGGCCCAGGCGTTGCCGTTGTCGCAGGCATCAGCGACCACCTTGTAGCCGCCCGGTGCCGTCTCATCGTCGGGGTCGATCCAGCCGGCCGGCTGGTGGTAGTCGAGCACCGCTTCACCTCTGTAGACCTCGGCAGTGCACTTGGTGAGCTCGTCCATCACCTCGGTGTCTGTGTACCCACTCTGGTAAGTGACCAGGCCTGCGTCGCGAGCAGCCTCGTAGGCAGGTATACCCACGCCGAACTTGTCAACCTTTTCCAGGATGACCTGGTACTTGAAGTAGTTGGGCTGGCCGATGCCGTAGGGGTCCGGTGCGCCTTCGGGGTGCCAGACTTGCACTTCTACCTGCTTTACGGTTTCCACGCCGTCGGGATCAGTCACCACGACCCAGAACTCCACGGGCGTCGTGTTCTGGTATGCCAGTGGCGGCAGGAACTGTGAACCGGCTCTTGCGTGCACCGGGTCTCCTGCCTCAAGCACTCCGCTCTGGTCCTGCTCCCACTTGCACTTGATGATCGGCGGCGTAGTCGTACCGCCGGTCACGACGGCCGTTGTGCCGACCTCAGTTTCACCCTGAGCCATCACCGGCACCACGCCCAGCGACAGCAGGAGGGCTAGCGTCACAACTAGGGCAATTAAGCACTTGCTCATGATCGGTTTCCTTTCTAGCCCCCGATGTAATCGGGGGGATTTCTTGTCGCGTCACCCTGATCGACCGGCCTGCTTGGAGTAGACCCAGGGCGCGATGAGCGCCTCTGCGTGTGGGGTGCGCTCATCACCGCTGACGGTCAATAAGGACTTGGCGAAAGGTGCCCGCTCGACTGACGTCGATCTGTGGCCAGTACCTCCCATTCGAGGTCATCGACCGCTGGCGGGCAATGGTAGTTCTCATCGAAATCCCAACGAAGCTTGCACCAGAGAATCAGGCTGACACAGTGCGCAACGTCGACCGCTTTTCAGGCTAGCACGCCGGAGGTTAAGAGGAGGTTAAAGTGGGTGAAGAAAAAGATAAGGAAGGGATACGGTACGGGTAGGGAACGCTTGCAATTTGGTTAGGAAAGGTGGCCAGGCGAGGCTCAGCTCGCCTCAAAGCGATGATCGTGGGCTGTGAAGGCCGCGCCCGGGGCGCATACGTGCGCTGCGCGCCTACCAGCTATGGCTGATGGCCTCGTTCTTGCACGCCGCGTGGCAGTTGACTTCGTTCTTGTAGCAGGCGGCATGGAAGCCAGGGCACTGAATGCCTACTTTCAACCTGACCTCCTCTCTGACAGCGGCCACCAGCTTGCCGAAGTCGTCCTCAATCAATTCAAACATGTCCTCCGGGCAGGCGGTGATACACTCACCGCATCCATCGCACCGGTCAGTGTCGATGGTGATGTAGTACTCGCCGGTGGCATCGGCGTATCCGTAGTTAGCCCGCAATTTGCGCCTCCCTTGCTTCGGCCCGCTCGCGGGCGAAGAGTGCTGCCCCGAGGGCGCCGATGATCTGGGGGTCGGGAGCGAGTACGGGCTCCATCCCGACCCGCCTCCTTATCTTGTCCACCATGCCCGGGTTCTTGGAGATACCTCCGGTGATGGTGAAGTCCTTCTCGATGGACACCCTTTTCAGCAAGTTGTGGCACCGGACGGCTATGGCGTCGTGCAGACCTGCCAGGATATCGCTCTTGGCGGCGCCTGTCTTGAGCAGGGCGAGGGCTTCGGACTTGGCAAACACGGCGCACACGGTGCTGAAGGGTATGTCGTGTGTCGACTCCAGGGACAGAGGGCCGATCTCTTCGAGCGGCACCTGGAGTACGTCGGCGATCATCTCGAGGAACCTGCCAGTGCCCCCGGCGCACTTGTCGTTCATGATGAAGTTGGTCACGCGGCCGCGGTCGTCACAGTTTATCGCCTTGCAGTCCTGCCCGCCCATATCCAGGATGGTGCGCACCGACGGAAAGTACCAGTGCGCCCCGCGGGCATGGCAGGAGATCTCGGAGATGTTGGTGTTGGCGAAGGGGACCAGCACCCGGCCGTAGCCGGTAGCCACGACGTAGCCGAGGTCGTCGAGTGACAGGCCGGTGCCCTTGAGAGCCTCGGCGATGGTCATCTGGGCGGTCTTGACGCTTTCCGGGCCGGTATCGCAGATACTGTAGGAGAGTATGTTGTTGTCCTCCATGATCACGGCCTTGGAACCTCGCGAGCCAATGTCTATGCCAGCTACGAACATCTGACCTCCTGCATCGGTGTCGAAGCGCGTCTATTCAGGCTACGGCGCCTGAAGAGATTGTTCTTTGGTGCCGGAATGATCACCTGGGAGCCTCCGGAAATGCCGGTAGAGTCCAGCTCATCCGTTTGCCCGTCATGCGTACCAACTGTTTCGTCGCCCGGTGCCTGGCCGGGGCGTCCACGGGCTAATATAGCACACAAAGCTGCTGTCGGTCACGGTGCTCAGGGGTCAGCGGCAAGGTTCCCCTCCCCCGGTCGAGCCTGGAAAGGCTCTCCTACACTCGGCCTCGCGTGCAGGAGACCTCTTTTGAGGTCGACGTGGAGTAATGCCGTGGTGCCGCTGGGGATTTGCGGTCGCGGCCTCCACGTGGGCTCGGCCCGGCGTGTAGGCTGGGCAAGATTGTGGGCCAGCCAACGCAGCGCGATGGCCTCAAGCCGGTCAGACGGTTACAATGGGGAGGGGGGAGCTACTGGAAACCGATGATAGACGCTTTCATGCCGCAGCTGCGGGCCAAGATCGCCCGGCTGTCTCCCCTGGCGTGGCTGGGCACGGTCCAGGATATCGGCAACATTGTTAGTCTACCTGGCCGCCGACCATGCCTCGTACATCACCGGCCAGACCATCAGCGTCGACGGCGGCATGACGATGGCGTGAGGGTGTGGGTGGGGGTACCGTCGTTGGGCAGTGGCTGGGCTGGTGG
>Ga0180300_10001160_pt1 | contig 12159 bp, 12 predicted proteins | sample GuaBasSediGuay15_FD_121798 | JGI IMG/M metagenome (GOLD analysis project Ga0180300, IMG submission 121798) | Subseafloor sediment microbial communities from Guaymas Basin, Gulf of California, Mexico - Guay15, Core 4569-2, 21-24 cm | ecosystem: Environmental > Aquatic > Marine > Hydrothermal... | reverse complement strand
TCTTGGAAGAGGAGTTAAAATTTTAACCAACTAATTTGTCAAACTCTTCAATTGTTATAGCAGGAAATGTTGTAAATCCTATTCCTGTCAATTTTGATAATTCAACAGATGTTTTAATTGCATCCTCAATTTTTGGAAAATCAATGATGAATGCAAGGTCAAAACTTCCAAGAAGAGCAAACATGTTTTCAATTTTTCCACCTGAATTTTTGATGATTTCAAGTGCTTTTTCTGTTCTTTTTGAGGAAATTTTTTCAATTGCTTCTTTTGAATACTTTCCAAGCATTAAGAATTTCATAGTATCACCTCCTTTTTGAAAATTTTAACAAAATTGATTGACACATTGCAAACTTTTATATAAATTTAAAAAATATGGATGAGGAAAGAGAAGAGAAAGAGGAAGAAAAAGAACAAAAGATTGATAACGAAGAAGAACTTATAGAAAAGATTGCATCAAAAGTGAAAAATTATGCAGTAGCAGAATGGAATGAGATAATAAGGTTTGTAAGAAGACCCTGGAGATTGCTTCTTGTTAATTTTTTACTCGGACTATTAAGAGGAATTGGATTTTTTCTTGGTATGACGATTGTTGGTGCAGTTGTTGTTGCTCTTCTTATTGGTATTTTTAAACCATTTATAAATAAAGTTGCCCAACTTAATATTCCTGTCATTTCAAACTTTCTTGCTAAGTTGATTAAGGAGATTCAGAATAATCTTAAGGTTTTACAAGGAGGTTGAAATGGTTGATGTAAGAAGCAAAGATTATGAAAAGTTTCTTGAGTTAAGACCTTTAAATGTAAAAAAGGTTTTTTCTGGAAGTAAAGTTGCTCTTGTAAGTGGAAGGGTAATTCACAAGGTTATGAAAAAGAAGCATGCAATTGCTCTTGCAGCAAACATAAGAAACTTTCTATCAGCATTTGGAGTTCTTCGTGCAGCAAAAAAACTTAATGCAGCAGTAATTTTGGAACTTGCAAAATCAGAGAATGGATATTGTGGTGTTCATTTTGACAATTTACCAGAGAAGGCAAGGGAGTATTCTGAGATGATTGGAGATGGTGTTGTTTTTTCTCTTCATATGGACCATTTTACAATAAAGAGTGGAAAGGAGAGGGATGAGGCAATAGATGTAATACAGGATGCAATAAGAAAAGGATGGACATCTGTGGCAGTGGACGCTTCACACAATCCTGATTATGAAAACTTAATCTATACAAGGGATGTTGCACTTCATATTCCTCCATATATTGGACTTGAAACAGAGGTTGGTGAGATAAGGGGGAAAGGTGTTCTTACAACTGTTGAAGAGGCACTTTATTTTATAGGTGGACTTAACTCATGGGGTGTCTTTCCGGATTATCTTGCAATATCAAATGGTTCAAAGCATGGAACATATGATAAAAGTGCTGGAGAGGAGGAGGGAATAGATTTGAATAGAACAAAGGAGATAGCAGATGCAATAAGTAAGTATGGAGTTTCAATTGCTCAGCATGGAATTTCAGGAACACCTCTTGATAAAGTTAGTAAATTTAAAGATTATGGAATACATAAGGGAAATGTTGGAACACTCTGGCAGAATATTGTTTTTGGTTTAAAGGTTGACCCTGATTCAGGAAATGCAATAATTGAAAACGATTCTTATGTCAAAGATCCTGATAGAGGAATACCGATGGAGTTGTGGGAGGAGATGGTTAAAGAGGCGGATAAGAGAGGTTATTCAAGGAAAAGTGGAGATTATAAGAAGCTTAATATAGTGTTCCATGATAAAATTATGAATCTTGATAAGAAGTACATTGACAGAATCGTTGATGAGACAGAAGAGTGGGCAGTGAAGTTTTTAAAAGCGTTTAACTGTGAAGATACAGCAGAGATGGTAATTGAGGAGGTTTTGAAAAATGGGGATTATGTTTATTTTCCAGAGGTTAAAGTGATTGAGGAAAGAGGCAAATTTACAAGAGAGAGTGCTCCAGATTATTTAGAGAGAAAAAGGAAAGAAGAAGGAGATTTCTCTGACTGAATGAGGATACTTGTAATAAATTCAAGGATATACAGTGTTGAGTATGAACTTCTTGAATTTCCACATGAAAAAATTATTGCAAGGGGAAGAATTGATAAGATTGGTGATGAGGGAGCAATTATTGATCATATAATTGAGGATAGAGAAGAGGAAAAGATTGTAAGGCCTGTTCATTCCCATGAAGAAGCAATAGGTGTGATAGTTGAAATTTTAACACATCCTTTATTTGGTGTTATAAAGAGTAAAAAAGAGATTGATGCTGTTGGTCATAGAGTTGTTCATGGAGGAGAAGATTTTCATTCTTCTTGTCTTATAACAAAGGATGTTATTGAGGGAATTAAGAGGAATATTGAACTTGCACCACTTCATAATCCCTTTAATCTGAAAGCAATAAATGCGAGTATGAAGATTTTTCCGAATATTCCTCATGTTGCTGTCTTTGATACCTCATTTTATCAGAGAATGCCTGAGAGAGCATTTTATTATGCTCTTCCACTTCATCTTTATAAACTTTACAGAATAAGAAGATACGGATTTCATGGGATAGCTCACAGATATTGTCTTGAAACTGTTTGTAAAGAGATGCAAGTATCTTCAAAGAGGTTAAAAATAATTTCCATATATCTTGGAGAGGGTTCATCAATTACAGCAATTAAGCATGGTTTTCCAATAGATACTTCAATGGGTTTTACTCCTTTAAGTGGTCTTGTGATGACAACAAGATGTGGAAATATTGACCCTGAAATAATAATTTATCTCTGTAAACTTGGTTATAAGATTGTTGATGTTGAAACACTTTTACATCAGGAGTCAGGAATTCTTGGTGTTTCAGGTGTAAGTGATAATATGAAGGAGGTTATTGAAGAGGCAAAAAAGGGTGATAAAAGGTGTAAACTTGCAATAGAACTTTTTGTCTATTCTGTGAGAAAATACATTTTTTCCTATTATGGAATACTTGAAGGAGTTGATGTAATTGTTCTTACAGGTGGAATAGGAGTGAATTCTCCCTATATAAGAGAAAGGATTTTTCAGAATATGGGTTTTATTGGACTGAGGATTGATAAAAGGAAAAATGAAAAAGTTACAGGAAGGATTGGAAGGATTGATGGAGGTAGGAGTAAGGTTAAGGTTTTTATTGTTCCAAGAAATGAAGGAGTTCTTATAGGAAGGGAAGTTTTTAGAGTTGTTAAAGGGAGGAAGGGATGAAGTTTTTTATTCTTTTCTTTTTAATTTTTTCCTCATGTAAAAAAGAGGAAAGAAAAGTAGAGAGGATTGTTATTGAGAAAAAGATTAAAAGGATTCAGGTAAAGAGTGAAGCATTTAATAATGGAGAGTTTATTCCAAAAAAGTATACCTGTGACGGAGAAGATATATCTCCCCCTCTTGAATGGACAAAAGTTGAAGGATCAAAATCTTATGTAATAGTTGTTGATGACCCTGATGCACCTCTTAAAAGATGGATTCACTGGATAGTTTTTAATATTCCACCAAACATAAACTCTCTTCCAGAAGGAGCAGATAAAAATTATCTAAATAAGATTGGAGCAAAATTGGGTTTAAATGATTTTGGAAAACTTGAATATGGTGGACCATGTCCTCCAGGTGGAGTTCATAGATACTATTTCAAAGTTTTTGCTTTGAGAGAGAAAATTAGTGCTGAAGAAGGGATAGAGGAAAAGGAGTTGATGAATCTTATTGGTGATTATATAATAGGGAAGGGAGAACTTTTGGGAAAATACAGCAGATAAAAATTTTTATTGAAAAATGGGTGAAAAAATGTATAATATTTTAGTTAAACGTTTAACTTCGACGAGGAGGAGATATGGCTGATGTTGTTTTAAAAAATGTCTCAAAGATTTATAAAGGGGGAGTTATTGGATGTAAAAACATAAATTTAAGTGTAAGTGATAGGGAGTTCTGTGTTATTGTTGGACCAAGTGGTTGTGGAAAATCAACTACACTTCGTCTTATTGCTGGACTTGAGGAGATTACAGAGGGAGAACTTTACATTGGAGGAGATCTTGTGAATGAGATTCCTCCGAAAGACAGAGACATTGCAATGGTTTTTCAGGACTATGCTCTTTATCCACATATGACAGTTGAAGAAAATATGAGTTTTGGACTTCGTTTAAGGAAATATCCAAAGGATGAGATAAAAAGAAGGGTTATTGAAGCAGCAAGAATTTTAGAGATAGAGCATTTACTTTCAAGGAGACCGAAACAGCTTTCAGGGGGTCAGAGGCAGAGGGTAGCACTTGGAAGGGCTATCGTTAGAAAACCAAAGGTTTTCCTCTTTGATGAGCCGCTTTCAAACCTTGATGCAAAATTAAGAGTTCAGATGAGAATAGAGATAAAGAAGCTTCATTCAAAATTAAGGACAACAATGATTTATGTTACGCATGACCAGGTTGAGGCGATGACACTTGGAGATAAGATTGTTGTTATGAAGGATGGTTTAATTCAGCAGATTGATGATCCTCTTTCAATTTATGAGAAACCAAAAACACAATTTGTAGCAGGTTTCATTGGTTCCCCTCCAATGAATTTTATAAGAGTCAAGGTTGAGGATAAGGATGATTATATTTTAATTAAGGAAATTGGTGATGGGTTTAAGATTGTAATTGACAGAAATACATTTTCATATCTAATACCTTATAGTGGAAAAGAGATAACACTTGGAATAAGACCAGAAGACATTGTTGACAGAATCTTCTCAAAGATAGATACAAAGGAGAATGTTGTTGAAGCAGAGGTTGTTGCTGAGGAACCGATGGGAAGTGAAAATATTATCCATGCAAAGACAAAGAGTTCAAATCTTGTTATAAGGACAGATGGAACAAACAGGGTTAAAATGGGAGATAGATTAGAACTACTTTTTAAACTGGACAAACTTCATTTCTTTGATGTTGATGATGGAAAGAGGATAGAGTGAAAATTAAGAATAGAGTTTTAAGAGAGAATATTAACTCCTATCTTTTTCTCTTGCCATTTCTTGTCATTTTTTTAATCTTCCTTGCATATCCTGTGATATATTCATTTATCTTAAGTTTACACAGAGTAACTCCATATACTGATTTATATAATGTTTTTTCTGATATGAAATTTGTTGGTTTAAAGAATTATCTTAAACTTTTAAATGACTCCAAATTCTGGTGGTCATTGATAGTTACTTTTTACTATGCAATCCTGACAATTCCGGGAATGATAATTCTTGGACTCCTGCTTGCAATATTTTTGAATAACAAACTTCCTGGAGTTTCTTTTTTCAGAAGTGCATACTTTCTTCCAAATGTTCTTGATATCCTTGTTGTTTCCCTTATCTGGACCCTAATTTACAGTCCACATTTCGGAGTATTTGTGAGATTTTTAGAGTGGATAGGTATAAAGGGATTTTCAGAGAAAGGTATTCTTGGAAATCCAAGAACAGCACTTCCTGGAATTGCATTTGCAATGATTTTAAAAGGGTCTGGTTTTGGAATGATACTTTTTCTTTCAGCAATTCAAAATATACCTCATTCTGTTTATGAAGCAGCTGATATAGATGGAGCAAATGCATGGCAGAAACTTATTTATGTGACAATTCCACTTGTAAAACCCATAATACTTTTTCTTGTGATAATGGGAACAATTTCATCCCTCAATGCTTTTACAGAAATTTATGCAATGACTCAGGGGGGACCTTATGAGGTGTATTTTCTTGGAGAGATTCAGGGAGCAACAAAGGTATCAGGGTTTTATTTATTTGAAAACTGGGCTCAGATGAGATACGGATATGCTGCTGCTATATCTTATGTTCTCCTTATAATAACTCTTATAATTTCCTTGATAAATGCAAGGATTATGAGGAGGAAGTTTTGATAAATGAAAGAAGAATCAGGGAGTTTATTAAAAGAGTAATCCTTTTTATAATTCTTTCAATTGGAGCGATTATTGTCCTTTTTCCATTCTTCTGGATGTTATATATAGCTTTAAAATCTCCTGGAAAGGAGTTTGTTCTTGATTTTTCTTTTGTTAAACCATTTTATGCTAACTTTTTGAGAGTTTGGAAAAATGAGTCATTTCCATTTGGAAGATTCTTTTTAAATTCTTTAATAGTGGCAACTTCAGGTGCTACACTTACTGCATTATTCTGTTCAATGGGTGGATATGTTTTTGCAAAAAAGAATTTTTATTTAAAGGAATTTCTTTTCTGGATCATGCTATCAACACTTATGGTTCCTGGAATGATGTATATGGTTCCGCAGTTTGCAATTGTTACAAAACTTGGTTGGATAAATACATATAAAGGGATGGTTATTCCACATGTTGCAAGTGTATTTGGACTTTTTCTTTTAAGACAGCATATAGAGACAATACCTGATTCTTTAATAAGTTCTGCAAAGATTGATGGTGCGAGTGAATGGCAGATTTTTAGGACAATAATTGTCCCACTTTCACTTCCTGTCATAACAACTGTATTTCTCCTTACATTTTTATTTCAGTGGACGAACTTTCTCTGGCAACTTGTTGTAAATACTCCAGAAAGCATGAAACTTACACTTCCTGTTGGACTTGCTCTTTTCAGAGGACAGTATCAGACACAGTGGTGTCTTTTGATGGCAGCATCAAGTTTTTCAATAATTCCAATAGCAATTCTTTTCCTTATTGCTCAGAGGTTCTTCATAGAGGGACTTACTGCAGGAGCAATTAAAGGATGAGGTATATTTTAATTCTTTTCTTTCTTTTTTCCTGTTCAAAAGTAGAAGTTGAAAAGAAGAAGGAAGGTGTAAAGGAGATTACTCTGTGGGAAACCTATGGTGAGGAGGAGCACAAGGAGATTTTAAAAATTGCGAAGATGTTTGAGGAGAGAAATCCTGGAGTAAAAATAAATATAAGAAGAATACCATGGGGAGATCATCAGACAAAACTAATGACTTCAATGATTACAAATACTGCACCGGATATTGCAAGGGTTGATATAGCATTTATGCCAAGACTTGTTGCATCAAACTCTGTTCTTGATTTAAAGAAACTGGGTGAGGTAAATCCAGAGGATTACATTCCAGCAGCAATTCAGTCCTGTATATTTAAGAAGAATGGTGAAATTGGAATTTACGGGCTTCCTGACCAGATAACAGGCGTCTGTCTTTTTTACAATAAGAAGGCATTTAAAGAGGCAGGAATTGAAAAACCTCCTAAGACATGGGAGGAGTTTATTGAGGTTGCAAAAAAACTTACAGTTGATAAGGATGGAGATGGAAAGATAGATCAGTTTGGATTTGGAATGGATTATTCATTATGGTGGACGTTTCCATTTTTCAATACATTTGGTGTTAAGTTTTTAAGTGAGGATGGGAAAAAATGCCTTCTTGATTCTCCTGAAGGTAAAAAGGCACTTCAATTAAAAGTTGACCTTTACAGAAAATTTAAGGTTGAAGGTGGAGCATGGCAGTCAGGAGCAATTCCAGTTGATATGGGATTTATGAATGGGATTTATGCTATGATTTTTACAGGTCCCTGGAATGTGAAGAGGTTTAAAGAGGCAGGAATTGATTTTGGAATTGCTCTAATTCCAGAGGGACCTGCTGGAACTTCAACAAATGTTGGTGGAACTGATATGGTAATAATGAGAAAAGCAAAAAATCCTGAATTGTGTTTTAAATTTTTGAAGTTTCTTACTTCTCCTCGTATTCAAGCAATGTGGGCAATGGATTTGGGACAGATTCCAGTTAATGTTAAGGCGGTTCAATTTATTGATTTTTCAAAATGCCCTGAAGTGAAAATATTTTTTGAGCAGATGAAAACAGCAATTCCAAGACCAAAGGTCCTTTCCTATGACAGACTTGAGATGACAGTAAATCCCTATTTATATGCAGCACTTACAGGAAAGATGACAGTTAAAAAGGCTCTTAAAGAGATTAAGGAAAAAATTGAAAAGGATATACTTGCGGAAGAGTGATATTTCTTTTTTTTATTCTCTTCTCTTTTTCCTTTCCATATCATGAGATAACAATTGACGGAGATTTATCTGATTTTTCTTCTGATGAATTAATAGTTGATGATTCATCGGATTCATACAGTTTAAACAATTATATAAATGGAATTTATATTACTTGGGATAGATACAATCTTTATATAGGAATTGAATATAAACTTCAGGATGATAAAGGTATTTTACTTTATATTGATGTCAATCCTGAGGAAAAGGAAGGAGTAAATGATTTAACAAATATAAATAACTGGGATAAGGATGCATATTTTCAAAACAATTACATTGATTTTTTTTATGGTTCCTGGGAAGGAGATGATGGAAATTTTTACAGAGTTTATTCTGAAACTTATTCAGCGACAATTTCAGCAGAGTTAAAAACTGATTTTTCCTTTTCAAAACCAGGAACAGAAATAAAAATTTCCTGGCAGGAACTTTTTCCAGAATATTTTGGAAAGGTTCCAGAAAGACTTAAACTTTCTTTTTTTGCTGTACTTTGTGATGGTTCGGGGTTAATAAATGAAGATACAGGAGAATTTGTTTTAGTTACAGTTGATGGAGATTCGGATTCCATTCCTGACGATAATTTTAAGGAAGATTCAGGATTAAGGGATGTAAAGGTTTTACCGAGAATATTTACTCCAAATGGAGATGGAATAAATGATACTTTTAGAATTTCATTTAAAGTTCTTGCATCTGGAAATGTAAAAGTTTCTCTTTTTTCCCAGAATGGAAGAAAGATTAAGGATATTTTCAGTAAAAGTTATTCTGTAAGTAAGAATGAGGAGGTTAATGAAAATATTGAGGTTTCTTTAAGTGATGTTGATTCAGGGATTTACATAATAAATATAAATTTTGATGGTTCTGGAGAGATGAGGAAGAATGTTCCGGTTGTTGTTTTAAGATGATTTATTTTCTTTTTGTTTTGGGCCTTTTTTCTTTTTTTGATTTTAATTCTCCGAGTCCAAGGATTTACTCTCTTGGTGGATTTCAGTTGAATTTGTATGAGGATGTTTCAGATTCCCTCCTAAATCCAGCAAATGGAATAAGATATCCATTTAAGAAATTCTCAATATTTTATACAAAACCTTATAATACTGATATATACATTTCAATTTTTTCTCTGAGATATCCTCTTAAAGACACTGTTTATGATTTCAATCTTAAACTTAATGCTGTTTCTTCAGTTTATAATGAGATAGAATTAAATACTTCTGTTTCAAAATTTATAGGATGGGGATTAAATGGTGGAATAGGGGTTTCTCTTTACGGAGTGATTCTTGATTATGAGGGTGATAGTTCATTTACAGGAAATAAACTTCTTCTTGGTATCCATCTTGGCATCACAAAAAGGATTAAGAGATTTGATTTATCTATTGCCTTACAGAATTTGAATCAACCAGAAGTTAAATTTTCAAAAAATAGTTCTGAATATTCAAAGATTCGTTCAAAAGTTTTAGTTGGAATAGGAGCAAGAATTCTTCCTTTTGTATGGAGTGGTTTTACTATTTTTAAAGAAAAGGATGATTTTTCCTCTTCATTTGGTATTGAGGCAGGAATTGGGGAGGTTGTAAAATTCAGAATTGGGATGAATGAGGATGAGTTCAGATGGGGGGTTGGATTTTCTTTTAATAAGTTTAAGATTGATTTTGGTTTTGGTTCAAATGAGTTCTTAGGGTTTAACTGGATGGCAAATATAAGTTATGGTTTGTAGAATTTTAATTTTAGTTTTAATTTTGACAGAATTTGTTTTTTCTGCATCATGGATTGGTGGATTTTATGAGGCGCAGTTTGGATTTCTTAAAGAAGGAGATTACAGGTTTGCTGGATGGAGAAAGCATTATCTTAATATGAAACTATGGGCATCTCCTAAGGGCGGGGTTGAGACATATATGGAGGCACATGCATGGACAGATGACTGGAATAAGAGGAAGAAACTTTATTTTAATACAGGATTTATAAAACTGTGGCAGAAACCTTTTGATGTAAGATTTCTCTATAAATATCAGCAATTCTATCTTTATTCTCCACTTCTTTATGTTGTTGACCAGTATGAGTTTCAGGATACATCAAGCTCAATGGGATTTAGAATTGATGCTGGAAAAAGTTTCAATTTTATATTTTCAGTTCCATTTTCAAATGAATTTTTTTCGCAAGGGATCAGATTTTCAAGAAGGATTTATTTTCAGGATAATCTTTTTCAGTTTGGATTGAATCAACTTTATACAAACAGGGATAATTCAAAGAACAGTGTCTATAGTTTTGATTTCTCTTTTTTAAAAGGGAGATTCTCTTTTATAGTGGAAGGTGCGGGCTCAATTGATAAAAATGATAACTGGAATAAGAGAGGAAAAGCTTTTGAGATCGAGGCAAGGGATTTAAAGATTTTTAATTTTTATCTTACAGGGAAATATTACAATTATGGAGAAAACTTTATTTCAAGAGTTTCTAACAAGTTTTATTATCCATCCGGTATGATTGGAAGAATTGGAAGAGGAGGAGAGATAAAGTATCTATTTCCGAGGAAAGCAATTGATTTGATTTACAGATTTGACAATTACAAAACAAGATACAATGAGGATGTAAATGATTTGGATACATTTTATGATGAGTATAGAAGTTATTACTGGAGGTGGATCGGGATAAGAGTATATTTTGTAAAGGGGATTGATACAACCTTTGCTTTTGATTCATGGAGGGACAGGGATGGTGAGGAGAAAGGGACATTTTTTGAGATGAAGGCAGAAAACAGGTTTTCATATGTTAAGTTTCAATTTAGAATAAAGGATTTAGAGGATTTAACAGAACTGGGTAAAAGATATGTTTTTGCAGAAGAGATAAGAGTAAAACTCCTTAAAAATCTAAACTTTTACATAAGAAATGTTGAGGTTATTGGGAAAAAGAGGAGCTGGGTGAGTGGATTTTATCAGATTCACTATAATATTGGATGGGATTTTGATATTTATGTTGAATTTGGTCAATCAAATCACACACAGGACCTTGTTTACAGTGAGGAAGTTGTTGATAATAAGTTTTCTTATGATGGAAGCACCCATCCCTATGATGGAGTAAGGGAAATGTTTAGGGTTATGTTTCAGATGAATTTTTAATGGAGGAGGTATGATATTTATAATTTTTACTTTTTTAGTTTTTTCAAAAACTCCAATTGTAATAGACCCTTATATTGAAGAAGGAGAGGTTGTTTTTAGCCTGTATGTTGATGCAGGTAAAGTTACACTTGCTGGAAATTTCAATGACTGGAAGAAAGATGCAAATCCTTTAAATGAGGTGTCTCGCAATTTCTGGAAGTTAAAATTGAAACTTTCAGAAGGAAAATATGAGTATAAATACATAATTGATGGAGAGTGGATGAGAGGGGAGAACCTTAAGTTTGAAATTGTTAAGGTTGGCAAGGAGTTAAAGGTTATCGTTCCAAAAGTTTTTAAAAAGACAAATGTTCCATTTTCTCAGAGGATCGTTCTTTCTGGAAAGTTTGAGTCAAGGTTAAATATTGAGAAATCCACCCATACTTCCTATTCATATAAAGGAAGGGATAATATTTTAAATCTTGACCTTGACCTGAATGTATTTTTTAGAGAGAATATTCAGGCTTTTTTAAGAGGAAATGCTTTAACAGGAGAAAGCACAAAAGATATTGCACTTGATAAGGCAGTTTTTAAAATTCTTCTTAAAGAACTTTCAATAAGAGCATACTACAATACAAGGATTTTACCGGAAGAGGATTTTATTGGAGTTTTGAAGGAAAATGTGAGTTTAAGGAAGAAATCCCTTCTTTTTCCAGGAGAGATTGACATTGATACAGTTTATGGTTTGAATAGAACAGGATTGATTTTTGAATTTGAAAGGAAGAATTTAAAAGCAATCTTTAACTATTCTTACAGTGATAGTGATGGAAATGACATTTATTTTAAGTTTAAAAGAGTTCTTCCAGGAGGGTATATAAATGTAAGATTTTTGAATAGGTTTGGGGTTCCTTATAGATACTCATCTTATTACTGGTTTCCAAATCCTTTTGGTATCACAAAATCTCTTTCAGATTATGAACAACCATGGTATAAGGGAAGTGTAAATGAGGTAAATTATATTGGAGAGTTAAATTTGCCTTTTCTCTTTCATTTCAATTTTTATTCTGAGTTTCTTTTTAGAAATTCAAAAC
>Ga0180300_10001158_pt1 | contig 12167 bp, 25 predicted proteins | sample GuaBasSediGuay15_FD_121798 | JGI IMG/M metagenome (GOLD analysis project Ga0180300, IMG submission 121798) | Subseafloor sediment microbial communities from Guaymas Basin, Gulf of California, Mexico - Guay15, Core 4569-2, 21-24 cm | ecosystem: Environmental > Aquatic > Marine > Hydrothermal... | reverse complement strand
ATATTGAACTTCGTTGACTACTGCCTCTGTTATGCGTGTTACGGCTGGCATAAAGGAGACACTTCAAGCCGTGAATGTTGGGAATGCGGATATGTTTGCAGGAGAAGAAAGCGATGAAGAATCCGTTAAAAAACTATGTGAAAGATTGCTTTCGCTTGAATAGAACCGTGCTGATTGACCGTTTCGGTAAATGTCTCTCAGCTAAATCGCTGCTCTGTGAAGGTTGCAGCAGCTATAATCTTCTCAAGAAGGGTGAAGGAGAGAGTAAGCGATGAGTGAGATTCGTTTTTACAAAGGCAAGGTTCCCGTTGAAATCTTGATGAAGTCGAAAGGCAACTGGCTGGTTCACGACTTGGTTAGTCATCGTTTGTTCACGACGATTCCAAGATTACTGTGGAGAAAGGAGAGAGTAAGTGATGAAATGTAATTTAAAAGTCAAAATAGAGGATGATGTCTTATACTATACGCATGTAGCTTCAAAACTTAACGTCTTCATATCGCAGAGCGATGAGGAAGGTGTAGTTTGGTGTCAAAACTGTTACTGTGATGATAAATCGATTTTTTCTGTGGAATATGATGGAGTACACTTGTTTAGTCTCTGTTTAGATTGTTTGAAGTTTCTATTTGACTTTTTCAAGGAGAGAGTAAGTGGTGAGTGAGAAGTTTAAACCGTTCCCCAACTTCTACAAGTATGTCCATCATAATGCGTACGGCAGAAAAGTTGAGGAGTGGCGTGTAAACACAAAGCAGAAGCTTGAGGCAAAATGTGAAAACTGTCCTTGGAAAGAAAAATTCGGTTTCAAATCAATGCAAGACTGCGATTTAGAATACTGCACTATGTTTCATCCAAGAGAACTTTTGGAGGTTCTGAGATGAGTGAGGATGCGAGGAAGCTTGCTGAGGAGCACTGGCGATTCTTGGAGCGCTGGCTAAGGCTTGTTTACGTTGACGCTTTCGTGCACGGGTATAAGCATGCGAAACAAGGGGAAAAGAGGTGATAGAGGGGTGAAATGTCCTTTCTGTGGGAAAACCATGCAGTTGATTGAAAGCAAAGTTCTACCAGACAGAGTAGAGTTGAAACTGGTTGATGGGAAGCCTGTGAAAAAAACTGTTACTTTGAAAACGATGACGTGGAAATGTGACTGTTTTGGGAAGGAGTGAAAGAGGCGATAAGAGAATGGCATTAAAGCAAAAAGAAAACGCCTACCTACACATTCAAGATGGTGAAGATACAATACTTTACTATGAGCTTAAGCCTACTTCCTCAAAAGAAACAATTGACTTCTACAAGCAAATGTTTGACAGGTTTCTCGAAGAACTTGTGAAAAAAGCAAAGGAGACGCTTGAGAGATGACTCGTGTTTTTCTGTTAGACACGAAGTGCGGCAGCTGCAGCTTATTAGTCAAGGAGGGAGCTAACAGGTTTTCATGTCCCAGAAACCCAAGAGGCATTCCAAGACTGGTTCCGCAGAACTGGGCTACCCACTGCAGCAATTACGTTGCTGGTAAACCTAAAAAGCAGAAGCCGTCTAAACAGGAGACAGTCTTTTTCACTCGCTGGTTCGGTGTTCGAGTCACTCCAGACTACAGAAGCGTGATAGTCGTAGCGAAGAAGGGTTTCAAACTTGTGGTTTCTCAATCGTCAGAAGAGAAAATCGTAGTTACAAGTCTAAAAAAAGAGGAGGTGGAATAATGTATGGAAAAAAGTTGATGGATATTTTACTTAATTTAGATGTTGCCATCACCGATTTTGACGCTGACGTTACAGATGCAAATGGAAAGCCTTTGATAATGTATGGCATCACGTTAAACAATGAAACGCAAATAGACATAATGAAGCTTTTCAAACTTCGCAATATCTTAGAGGCACATTCAATTGACCTTCAAGTGAAAGACGGTGTAACGAAACTTTTAGTTTACTATGAAAAAGAGGGAAAGAAAAAAGATGAGTGAATCTAAACCTTACAGGCTGAAGCCAATATCCAAAGAGGAATTCAATAAGCTGGCTCCAAGAAAAACCGACTATACAGAGATGATTAACAATTTTCTCAAAGGCAACGACGACATTGTAGAAGTAATTATGCCCAACAAAAAATTCGTCACGTTATATGCAGGATTGAAAGCCTACGCAAAAAGGCATAATCATCCATTTCTCGTTCGGAAACGAGAGGGCAGAATTTTCCTACTTAAAAGGCGGATAAAAAATGAGTGAAGATTGTTTCTGGGCAAGATACAATGTTCGGCGCAGCAAGATAATCTGCGATAAGACGAGGAAGCCGTGCACAGGCAAATGTAGCCAGTACGAGCCGATGCCGAAGGAGCTGAAGATAGCCATAAAGCTGAGGTGAAAGCTGAATGAATAAAGATAAAGATAAAGATAGGTTGGAGTGTTTCGGAGACGCTAACATGTCCGATGCTTGCGCTCAATGTCCAGACAACGAGGAATGTGTGAGAGAAACAATTAGGAGATGGAAGCAAGGGAAATTGCGAAGCAAAATAAGAGAAATAGTTTATCGGATGCAGCAGGAAGTAGGGATTACCATCACTGACGGACTGGGGTGCGATGTTACAGATGCATTCATTGATAATCTTGCTTGTCTTTTAAGCGAAAAAGTAACTTCGTTCTTGGAGGTTGAAAGCTGAAAATGATGTGTGATAGATGCGGTGAAGAACGAGAAGACGTCAGAGATGGCTACGTATTCACGAATTGCTTCGGCGAAAAAGTAGAAATGAAGTTATGTTGGGACTGCGACTTTGAGGTGGCAAATGGGGGAGATCCTTTCGCAGATGAAAGCGAGGTTCTGCTGGATAGATGGGAGGAAGCTTACAGTTACGACCCGATTAACACGCCTCCGCCATCAAGGTTGTTGAAGGTGAGTGAGCTGTGCGGCGAATGTACAAGGAAAATGTGAAGAGTCTCAATTGGTTTGTAGGCTGCCGACATGGATGCGTCTATTGCAAGCCGAGCTTTCAGGCACAGATGAAGAGACAACGAAAAAAATGTGAAAGTTGCTATCTGTATGAACCGCATCCACACCTTGAGAGATTAGCGAAAACTCCGCCACGCACCAGAGCGGATGAATTCATCTTTTTCCCTTCAAGCGGAGACCCCGCTTACGCAACGAGAGAACAGTTTCGTCAAGCATGGAGCTTCGCAGAGAAATATCCAGACAGAACCTTCCTAACTCAGTCGAAAGACCCTTTTTGCTTCTTGCAATTCTCAGAAATCCCAGATAACGTTATCTTAGGCACAACGATAGAAACCGACTTAATACGGTTCCCAAGTAGCACATACTATTCATACGACGAAATAAGCCATGCACCATTCCCAGTTCACCGTGTCGTCGCTATGTCGGAATTAAAGCATAAACGAAAAGAAGTAACCATAGAACCCATCCTCGAATTCAGCTTAGCAACTCTACCCGAATGGATTAGAGAGATAGAACCAGAATTCGTCTATGTAGGCTACGACAACCACAACTGCAAACTGCCAGAGCCACCGCTTTCCAAGACTCACATGCTTATCGAAAAGCTGGAAAAATTCACGGAAGTACGAGTTAAAACCCTGCGAAAGGCATGGTGGGAGCTATGAGGCAGATATTATTGACTTGCTATTTTCCGCCGAGATACGTCAGAGAACTCGACAGGCTCGTAGGCGAAGGCTATTATCCAAGCCGCAGCGAGGCGATTAGGCTTGCGGTGAGGGACCTGCTCAGAAAGGAACTGTGGGAAAAGAAGGAGACTTGAGAAATGTTAGAAGAATGGTATTTTGAATTACTGCGATGGAAGGCTAAATCATGACTGAAAATTGGAAATGTTACTTTCATAATGGACCATGTCGGCTCCTAAAGAAAAGTGGCGGTGTTAGTTTGGAGAAACATAGCAATGGAATTTACGTGTGGTGGGAAGTTTACAGTCAAAATATGTTCAAGACATGGATTTTCGAAAGGAAAAGCGATGCCATTCATCATTTTGATTGTTTGGTTGAAATCGAAAAAGAAGAGGAGAAGGTGAGTTAGAATAGTCCACATAAACTATGCAAAAACAGCGAGGTAGTGTGACACAAAAATGTTGGAGAAACGCACAGCCGACATCCACATCCGTATAGAGCCACATATAAAAGCGAAAGTTAGACAGACAGCTAAAAAGCAAAGACTAAGTGAAAGTGAGCTTGTGCGTTTCTACATTATTGAAGGATTGAACCGTGATGCATCAAGGAAGTATAGGTGAAAAATGTGTCACATTCTAATAAAATAAAATGTAAAGAAAATCACTTATTAAATAAGTTATTAAATAAGTCTAATAAGACATATCTTATCAAAAGTTTTTGTGTCACAGATTTTGAAATGTTCCAGAAATGCATGGAACTTGTAGACCGTGAATCCAAACTGAAAGGAAAATTCAGCTACTTAGTTAATGAAGCTCTTAGAGAATATGTGCAAAGACATTATCCTGGGAATCCACAGGCGCCTTTAACTAAGTTTGGAGCTAAACCAACTCATTATTGTTATTGTGGCGCTGAAGCAGACTATGAGGTTTGGGCTTGGAATGGCTGGCACGGTTTCACTTGTACAAGTTGCTATGAAAGAAATCTTAACGCAGGGAATCTGAAAAAGTGGCGTAGGATATGAATCGAATTTTTATTGTTTTAATTATGATTTGCATTTTAACGTTAGGAGTAGGTATCGGCTTGAACATCCAGCTTGTGCAATATCCAATTGCAAATGTTGCGTCAATAAAGACTTTAGGCGTATCAGTTTGGCAAAACTTTAACCTAACGCAACCATTAACTCAGATAGACTGGGGTATGCTTGAGCCGAACCAATCTAAAACAGTTATCTGCTATGTACAGAATGAAGGCAACACACCGTTAACGTTAAGTTTATGGACTGAAAATTGGCAGCCGACAACCGCTACAGACTACATCATCTTATCATGGAACTTGGAAGGTATGATGTTGAATCCCGCAGAAGTTGTAGAGGCGCAACTTACCTTAACAGTTTCACCTGATATAGAAAACATCACAAACTTCAGCTTCGATATAATAATTTCAGGAAGTGGTTAAAATCAAAAAGCGAATAAGCGTTTAAGCTTCTTCCTTTAGGGTTACAGCCACTCTTTTTATAAACCGACCGCTTCTCTCCAAGTATTTACCGATTGTTTGCGGTGTCAATCCCGTCCAGCTGCAGATATCCGCTATGCTGAGTTTCGGGTTTTCACAAAATTTTGTGATGCGGTTAAAACGGAAAAAATGCAGATACAAGTTTGGTGCAATATCTTTGATGAGACGCCAAACATGAACCTCGCTTATGGACCAAACTTTTTCTTTTTCCGGTGTTCTTCTCCATTGCTCCACAATCAAATCTACATACGGCAAATCCAAAGGAATAATTAGTGGAGCCTCCCGCTTCCCATGTTTTCTGGCGATAGCCTTGACATAAAAAAAACGCCCTTTAATCCATATGTCTTCTTTCATTATGCCTTTGACTGGTTGGGTCCATTTCCACCCATGCTTTTTAGTCCAATATCTATGCGAGATCGCACCTACAACTTCCGACTTCCGCAACCCGGTCCAATAGAATAAAGCCAATAGGCTTTTGATGAAAAGAACATCGAAACTTCCCCATGACTTTTTAATTTTATTCATCAACTGAGAAAAAGTCTGCAGGTCTGTGGCTTCCTCGATTTTACCATGCTTATAGCGATGAGGATATGGATTACCACGCTTCATTATTTATCACCATGAAATTAAAGTAGCAAATAATTTCTTCCCATATCTTTCTGATATAATCTCTTCATTTTGGGCTTCTTTTAAGGTTATATTAATAAACATGGGCGGGGTTTTTCGGACGACCATTTGCGACGTACTCCAAAGCTACTTTTTTCCCAAGGTCTGTTACGTATATGTGGTCTTCATAAGTGACCAAGCAACCGAAAGCCTCAAGCTTGTTAACGATGGATTTTTCCTCGTAGTAGCGTTTTCCCCTTCTGAACTCTCTGGCATTCATTCCTCTATTTTTAAAGATGCGCCATAGCACCTTGAAATCTAAAGGTGTTAATTTGTTAATGATGTCTTCAGCTTCTAACACCATTAATCGCTTATACTTCTTTTCCACGAGGAACTTATGCCGCAATATTTTATATTGTTCATAAACATCTGGCGGGATCGCAGAGAAAAAGCCTTCTTGTTCCTTCAGCTTGCGGAAACGTGGTCTAATGCTTCTATAATCTTCTTGCCAAACGTGACGTTGAAAAATGTAGTAACCTCTTTTCGGTAGGAAAATGGTTGCGGTGTAATCTTCCCGTAAACCTTTCAGAAGGGAGGTTGGTAACGGAGCTGTCACTATTAAAATGGCTAATCGAGGTCGTATTCCCGCGAAAAATTCCATGAACTCTACGGAGAGCATGTCTCGAAACTTATACTTACTCATGTGAACTGCGGGGTCATCCCAAACAACTAAAGGGACTCTGTAATTTGGGTCATCTTCTTGTTTAAGTAAGAGGTCTCTGAGTTGTGTGTCGGTGAAAACTAAGTGCTTGAAAACTTTCTGCCAACTATGATAAAATCGGTATGATAAACCTAAGGCGAGGCTTGTTTTTCCAAAACCCTTAACGCCCCAGATACACCAGAACTCCCATCCATCATTGCGTATGGCGTCTCGAATCAGCTTGTCCATATAGGTTATCTGTGCAATGACGGTCATTCTTCACGTTCCTCCGGTAGGTTCAAATTGTGATAACCAGCTAATGGATAAATCCCTTTTTTCATCGGTATCGTTTGAATGATTATGGGTCGTAGCGGCTCCACATCTATGTTTGTAAATGTTACGTTGATTAGAATACATGCACACATAAATAGGTCATCGAGGTAAGCTGGACTGTTCCTTACGGTTTTGTATAGTTTGATGAAGCAGTTGATTCTATGCGCAAGCCAAGGATTATCCATGCTTCTCGCCCATGCTGAGGAGCAAACCATAAAAAGCTTGTAGGCTTCATCAACTAATTTGCCTTTGAATTTAAGTTGGTCGTTGCCGTCGCTTTTGAGAATTTTATCCAAAGTGTTTCTTATTTCAAGCAAACGTCCTTCCAAAATGTCGCTTTTTATTAATGGTTTGAAACCTTCTTCTTCAAGTCTATCTAAAACAGTTTTGTGTTCAAACTTTTCTTTTTGATTCTTCTTTCTTCGATGAAGGTAACGAATCAGAAAACTCATAGTTAGCCTCCCATATAAGTCCAAGCCAAATAGATGATAAACAATACAATGAGAATGGCGCCGAATGTCTTCAGATTGAGTAGCCGATAGCGTAAAGGCGGAGTTTCACGTGTTACGTCTCCAAGCCAAGTTTTAATATCCTCAAGCTGTTTCCTAACCAGCTCACTTGCCTTATAGGAACGCTTCAAAACAGCATTCAAATGGTCTTCAAGAGTGGAAACTTGGTCTTTTAATGCAATGTTTTCCTCTCTCAAAAAAGAGAGCTTTGAAGAAACTATTTGTTCATACTCTGGATTTGGTATTTTGACTCTTTCGAGGCTTTGTTCATAATGTCGGGTTGAATCTGCCACTATGCAGATGGGCATATATTCTCCCATATGATTGTGCCAATCAATTACATGCAGAACTAAGCCTTCACTTTTGGGATGAGTAACTGGAAAATTGCCATACCAAGTTTCGCCTCCAGGAGTAAACAAAAAAGTTTCTTCAAATTTGCTGGGGCATATCCATATGAAACGGTTGAAAATCAAGGGACCGAACTGTGGATGCTCATATTCAATGGCATGCTTGTTTTCTATGAGGTAAACATAGTTTGGATTATTTCCCGAAGTTCTGTTCGGATTTTTAGGTTTTCCTTCCTTTATAACTTTCTTGATTTCTTTGCATAGCTCCTCCACCGAAGATTTTGTAAATTCTCCGATGTATCGTATGCCTCGTGGTGGCGGAATGAAAAGGTCTATTAGCGTTTTGTCAGTAGAGTTGAATCTCCACAGGCTTGCCGGGAAACTTAAATGCTCCGCAGCATCCTTCTGTTTCTTAGCGTTGTATCCATACATAGCTGAAATCTCAATGGCTAAGCCCACAAAAAAAATCATTATTCCAAAAGTTTCCTCTACATAATTCATTTCAATAAGATAATAGGTTCCAAAGTATAAGATGTAGAAAGGAGCTAAAACCAGAATCAGAAGCTTAGCTGTGTTCTCTTGGGTGCCCAAGCCCGAAACTGTTGTTTCTCTACGTAGCTTCGGCAACTTCACAGCTTATGTCTCCTCAACCTCTGTGAGTGGAGGGAACCCTTCAAAATCATCATGCTGAGGCTTTTCTTCCTGGACTGTGGCTGTAGCCTCCCTTCGGCTTCTCCGTTTCCTCCGTTTTGGATTTAAGTTACGGATGAACAACTCAGTGTAAACAATTGTTAGCACGGACAGCTCTAACATTACCGTATTAAAGAACGAGTTGCCAAGCGCTGTCCAGAAGGGTTTGCGCCAATAAGCCATTTCATAAAGGAAAAGCCAATTGCTAAACCATATTATACCGCAGAACATGAGAAACTGAAACCAACGGAGCAACATGACGCTTTTTTTCATCATCACATCACCTTAAATTGTGATGTAAGCCCTTACCCTCTGATTGTTATTGTCCTTTCTAAAATTGATGATAAGTTGCTTAGGCTTAGGCTTCTCACTTTTTAAATCAATAAGATACCATCTTTCTTCACCATGCTTATCACGAAGCACAATACCGCTTTTAATAGGCATTGTCAGAAGCCGATGCATTTTAATAAGCCATGACGGAAGCGTAACTCCATAACTATTACCCATACGTTGAAGAATTCTTTCATCCTCAAATACTGCTTCGCATACAATAATATCATCAGAACTCGACAACTTCCATCATGTAAGTAATAATTTTCGTAAGGACACATATAATTATTTTTGTTAATATAAGCCTTATCCATGATACCAAATAAACATTTTACGTTAAACACCACTTAAAGAGGTGAAAAATAGGAAAATGGCAAGAAGATTACAGTTATGGCACATATTAATCATCGGCGCCGTACTTATCGTTGCGACACCAATGTTGCTCCGCTATGGCACAATCCTGCAGCAAACCATAATCAGTGAACAGCCGGGTGAACCGCCAACGGGCACCGTGCCAGTAAACAAAATTCTGCGGCTAAGCGTCATAGACAAATTCGCTGGAAGCGTGGTTACAGGAGCCACTGTTAAAATTTACGATGGACAAACCCTGCTGGAAACTGCTACGGATAATAATGATGGAACCTACGACACTGCTCTGACCTACCCAAGCGGTAAAGAACTAAATGTTTACGTTGCCAAAAGCACAGCAAAAATGTGGAAAACAATTACAGTTCCTTACATGACTGAAGCGGACGCCGCTGCTGCTACCGTTAACACTGTGAACTTAGATTTCTTCACTCGCTCAAGCTTAACCATGACCGTTATTGACGGTGACGGAAACTCCTATTCAAATGGTGGAAGCATCAACAAGACAAGCGGAGGCACACCTGGCAAAAGTCTAATCACTCTCACCGTAAGCCTATACGTATCCAGTGACAACACAGGCTTCATCAGTAGCTACGACCCAATCAACCAACTAAACTGGTATCCATTACTTACAGCAAAAACCACAGGAACCAACTATGAAAACGTTGTTGTAAGCGGCTTCGCACAAGGCTATGAAAAAGGCACTAACATGTACTACGTCACCAAGCTTGCTGACACAGACGTGACAAAATACAAAGTAGGCAACAACTATGTATATCCAGGAAGCTCAAGCTTCACCTTCACGCTTGACCTCTCAGGCTACAGCGGAGACGCTGCTGACCTCGTGCTCACCGTGTACTTCTATGCGGACAGCGCTTATCACCAAGCTAAGGGAAGCTGGGGACCTGACAGCGTAAGCATTGTGACTTCAACGCTTAACCTTGTGGATTAGGAGGCATAGACGACATGGCTCAACGTTTCAACTTTATGGCGTTAATCATGTTCATCGCCATAGGGTTAGTGGCAGGCTTAATAACCAACTGGATAACACCGATGATAGGGCTTGGAACCGAAGGCATCATGGGCTCCTTAGTGTTCCTCACCATATTCTTCCTCCTATTCGCTTGGATAGGCGGAAAGAAGCTTGGCGCCACTGGCTGGTTATGGTTCGTTGTCTTCGGCTTAATCGCATCTTTCATCAGCGGATGGCTTGCAACTGCAATAGGCGTCACTGGCATCATGGCAAGCGCGCTGTTCCTGATAGTATTCTATGTGCTGTACACTTGGATAGGGCGAAGACGCAGATAGGAAAACCAACGACACACCAACGTTTTCCAATGTTTAGTTAAAGGTGAGCATAAATGCGAAAAAAGCGGAAACGAGGAAGACGTAAAGGCTTCAGTCGCTTAACCAGAGTGCAATCTAAGCGACAAGCAGTTTATGGACATGCCATAACGCATAGCAGACGATACCAAAAAGGAGTAGGCAAAGCTAAGGCTAAGCGGGAACACGACTTCCTCGTTAGACACTACCTTACGCAACATAAAACACCGTTGAGGTGATGAAGGATGAGGACGCTATTGTTTGCTTTAGGCTTCGCGATGATAGGCTTAGCTTTAATAACGCCCCTTTTCATGGCAACAGTAACCTACGAAAGTCCAATACCACAGGGAAAGTTTTACATTGACGGCGTAGAAGCCACGGAGGATTCAGTACACTATACCACTGACCCAGAGCTTAATGTAACATTCGTAGCAACCGCCCATGGAGACATAATAAGTAACGTGTTGATTAAAAGATATGACGAAACTGAAGCTGCCATCACAACTGTTGAGAATTATTGGCTTACGGAAATTGAACCCGACCAAAAATGGCATGAAACGATCACATTGCCGCATCCGGGAACATATATACTTCGCGGATTTGTGCTCTACAATCAGGACAGCGACTCTATACAATTAATGTCCATCGTTGGCGAATGGACTGGAACTGAGGGAACATTCACTGGCGACGAATCTGAGAAGTCTATAGGATGGAGCAAGCTTCAGATGGGCTTGCTTATAACTGGCGGGGTTCTTGTGGTTCTCGGGTTCCTGATGCCAAAACGACGACGCTAATTTCCCATTTTTTATGTGCCATAACAAAAGGAAATGAACAAAATGAGTTGGAACAGACAACTGAAAAATCCAATCGTTTTGTTACTCATAACTCTCTTACTCAGCGTTTTAGCTTTCACAACCATAATTCGACTTGGCATTGTTCCAGGTCCCGAAGGCTTAACCCTACAATGGTATGGAGTTCAATTCCCCGAATATTCAACCAGCTTTCATAAGGCAGGACAAGTTTCAGCTAACCAAATTCTTGAAGAAGCAACAGCAAGCCATTCCACTTTGTTCGGCTCGGGAACTGGAACCCTGACAATTCGCATGGGCTATCCCAGTCCTACAAATCCAGTTTTCAATTTAAACGCAAAACTGAAGGTAACCACTTTGGGAATCACACAGGCACGTTCATGGGACTCCAGCTTAATCGTTGAGTTGCAGAGACCAACCTTGTCGGAAGTTAATCAGAAAGGTGACCCATTAGGATATGGAAATCCTACAGAAGTGCGCTACATTGAATATTACAAGAAAGTGTCTGAGACGGAAACAAGTATCAAATGGAAAAAGTATGTGGTGCATCTTGTTCCCGTAGATTTCATCATGCAGTTCTCTGTTAGAGGAGATAAAGAAATCGGTTGGCACAAAGTGCACTTGTGGTTTGTGCTGGACACTAACGTGTGGTATCAAACCTTCACGAAGAGCCAAATATTGGATATGAATCCACCTGAAAACGCAAGCTTAACTGCATACAATTTTAGAGGCGGATTCCCAATCTGGGCTTGGATAGGCGGATGGGACCCTCTCGTATGGAAAACCATGGAGAACGGTAAGCAAACAGGTGAAACAGAAAATCCGCCTGTTGAAGCGTTAAACAATGTGCAGATTTACCCCAGTCTTGAAGGAAGAGAAATAACGCTTTACACGGAAGACCCCGCAACAAATCCATATGAATACGATTTGATTTTGAGCAGCGACATCATGCGTAACCCCGACCTTCTCGATAACACAGTTGTTAATATGATTCCAGCATTGCCTGACCCTCGATTTGCAACAACCGTTTACT
>Ga0180300_10001157_pt1 | contig 12170 bp, 18 predicted proteins | sample GuaBasSediGuay15_FD_121798 | JGI IMG/M metagenome (GOLD analysis project Ga0180300, IMG submission 121798) | Subseafloor sediment microbial communities from Guaymas Basin, Gulf of California, Mexico - Guay15, Core 4569-2, 21-24 cm | ecosystem: Environmental > Aquatic > Marine > Hydrothermal... | reverse complement strand
AGCTAGTAAATTACCACCAGATAAATTTGGAAAAGAGGCATACAAAGAAAAATCTAAGAGAATGTATATTAGTAAGTTAACAAAAGCTAAGTAGCTAGATAAAAGAAAGTATCACTATGAATGGAGTCAAAAATGAGATAAGAGAACTATACGAGATCTTCAATCGTATATTTTTAGGTAAAAAGAAAAGAAGAAAGTAAATATGGATGAAGATGAGTTAATGAAGTTTTGTGGTAGAGTAATTGCTACTTTGGAAGCGCTTGACAAAAACGATGACGAGCTGAATGAGAAACTTAATCGCATAATTGACAATAATAGGTCTAATTTTGGGACTATTTATTCAAGACTTGAAGAAGCTGAAAAGAAGGTCTCGAATTTAGAATTAAAATATAATATTATGTGGTGGATGTTTACGGTATTATTTGGTGCTCTAATTTCTGTAATCTTATACTTTAGAGTATTATGAATGAAATAATTGAGCTTAGTAAATTAGGGGAAAGTGAATATGCTCCTGTTCCTCCCAGTGGTAGGGGTGATAAGAAAAACAAGATAATTTTAGAGGATATATTGAATAAATTAAAACCATTTTCTGTTAGAAAGCCAGTTGCATATATAGTTGGTTCGCTAGCGGTTCATGGCGAATCAGACAACGATATAGATATAGTAGTGAGAGGCGAAGACTGGTCTGAAGAGCAGAAAATGGCATTTGACTTTAGAATATATAGAATGTTTGCTGATATTTTAGACATTCCATATGATGAGGTGATAAATTTCGTTTCGATTCATTATTCAAATTCCGGACCTTTCACTTCTTACATTCCAATCTATGAAGAAACTATGATTCCAATAGAAAATCCGAAAAAAATAGAAATGCGTAAATTCAGTCTTGATTTATGCGGTAATTTTGACATAGTTGAAAAGTCAAAACCAAGGCGAATTATAGCTGGCTATGCATCCGTTGCTGTAATAGATAAGGAAGGTCAAATCATTCCTCCAGAAGCTCTGCGAGAGGGAATACAAAGTCTCCTAGATGATGAATCATATGCAAATTTAATGTTAGTCCATAAAAATATTCAAGTTGGAAAGATTCTAAAGGAATACAATGGCCTAAAAACTGGAGTTGATGATAAAGGTTTATTTATTGTTGCTGAGATAAGAGATGACTTGAAGATAGCTAATCAAGTTTGGGAGAAAATCCTAAAAGGTGAACTTAGGAGTTTTTCCATTGCTGGTGAAGTGCTAGCATCTCATAATGAATGTGATGAAACTAAATGCTGGGAAGTTATAGATAAAATAAATATTTATGAAGTTTCTCTCTGTGAAGAGGGCATAAACCAAGAATCGGGCTTTATAGTTATATCAAAGTCAGAAAATGATGTATGTAATATGTGTTCTAAGATGGAAGATAATATGGTAAAGAGGAAGAAAAACTTGGAAGAGTCAAACGCAGATGAACAAGAGGAAAGCCAAGAAGAAGAAACAGAAATAAAAGAGACAGCTGAAGATGTAGAAACTGAGGAAACAGAAGAGGAGGAAACAGAGGAAAAATCTGAGCCAGAAGAAGTTTCGCTTAGTGAAATTGTAAACGATTTAGCGAAAAGACTAAATGCTCTAGAAAAGATAGTTGCTGAGGCAATTCAAAAAGAAGAAAAAGAAGCAAACGAGGAAACCGAAGAGGAAGAGGAAGAAGAGGCAGAAGAAAAATCTGGTGGTTTGGTTGAAGCAATAAAACAGAAAATAGAAGAGATTCTCAAGAAGAAGAAAATAGCAAGAGAGGATTTAGAGGAACTAAGAGATATGATAAACAATCTTCGTGGTAAATACCCATATCCAATGCCTTCAAGATACCCATATCCAAGTAAATATCCATACCCAAGCAAATACCCATACCCGGAGAAGGCTGACCAGAACTGGTTTGAGGTAATAACTAATGCAATTGATGATATCTGGGAGAAGATATCAGTCAAAGGCGAGGAAAAAGAAGAAGAAGAGAAAGAGGAAGAACCTGGTGAGACTATAGAAGAATCAGCTGATGATATACAGTTAGCAATAAAATCAAAAGACAAAATAATAGCAGACTTAGAACAGGAGATGAAAGAGCGCGATAAACTCATTAAACAACTAGAAGACAGAATTAAAAAACTCGAGGAGCAAGAGATAAACCCCAAAACGGAAATGCCATCTAGCGATGAAGAAGAAACCCAAGAATCTAAATTAGTTATAAAGAAAGGCGTAATATACTCTACAGAGTAAGTGGTAAAATAGTCTGTGATTTACGTATTTCTATTAAGTTTAAATAATAGAGAAAAGGAAGAATGGCATTTACTTCAATTACACCAGATGTTGAGGTACAACCGGGAACTTTTGCGTACTCTTTCACTGCAAGTGGTAGCATTCTAGCTGGACAGGCAGTTCAGTTTGCTGCTGATGAGACTGTTAAAGTTTCTGAAAGCGGGAAAACTGCTGAGTTTGCTGGAATTGCAGCATACGATGCATCTGATGGTGATAAAATCGCGGTGTACTGCGGAGGAAACATTGTAAAAGCAAGAATTTCAGGTACCTGGTCTGCTGGAACTCCGATAATCCCAGAAGCTGGTGGATACTTTAAATCTGGAAGCAAAACTGAGAGAGTTGGAACAATAGTAAAGGCTGCTAGCTCAAAAGGCGGTATAGGATACGTCCTATTACTGTAGTTGAAGCTACGAACTTCAAACTAATTTGTCATGTTTAATGTAAGTTGTTATGTTTAGATTATAAAAAAAGAAGGTTAGAATAAGTATGGCAGGAAATAGGAAATTAGTTAAACTCCTACAATATGCATTCGCTGGTAACACTGAAAGAAGCAGAATGCTCAATTCAGAGGATTTCAAAAAGACAGTATTGGATACAATACCAAAAGAAACCAGAGAACTTATGAAATCTGAGGGTCTGGAATCAACAACTTTGCTTCAGGAGGAAGTATACAAAACAATAGTTGAGGGTGGTCAGCCATTCAGATGCATGAGAGAAGTTTTACCAGTGATAAAGACAGATTCATATTCAGTAAGGATAGTCTATGGTGAGTCTGGTTCCTATGCTGATGAAATAGCCGAGGGTGCAAAAATTCCAGTAAACACTCAAAGCCTATCAAAGAGAGATATCACTATCAAGAAATACGGTACTAGACCATTGATAACAAATGAACTTATTGAGGATGGTCTATTCGACATAGTCGAACTCGAACTTAGATGGGCTGGTGCTAGACTAGAGAACACACTAAACAGAGAGGTCTTAAAAGAGCTCTTGAAAGACATGAACGGAATATCAGATGTCGATCCAGCTGGCACTCATATAGCTGTTACAGATATAGCAAAAGCAAGAGCTGCAGTCAGGGCAAAAGGTTATATGCCAACAGTTTTGGTGACATCCCCAACAGCAGAAGGATATCTATTAGCAGATTCTAATTTAGCATATGTATCCTACGCTGGTACAAATGTACCTTTAACTGAAGGTAAAATCCCAACTATTCTTGGCTTAAAACCATACACATGCGGTGTAACAACTGGATACACGACAGCTAGTGCTACAACTCCAAAATGGGATGTCGCTGACGAAGCATACGACTATTATGCAATGGTTTTAGATCCATCTCACGCTGGTATCATAGCAATGAGAAGAGACTACACTGTAGAGCAATATGACGATCCAATTCACGACTTAGTCGGTATATCTGCGACAATGAGATTCGGAGTGGAGGTAATCCAAACAGACGCTGGAGTAAGAATACTCTACAAATAGACGTTAAAGTAGGTGGCTTTTTCAGGCTCACCTCCTTTTGTTTCTCTTTTTATCTCGCTTATTGAAATGTGTAGATAACGTATGTTTTAAATGTTTAAATGTATGTAAAAAGGATACTATAGGTATAGATAAAGAAAAATGAAATGCGGTCTTGGTAATAGCCAATACTGGATGCGCCACGATTATGAGAAAAAGAGAAGAAAGGCGCTGGAAAGAAGAGACAAATATGATGATGAATACCTAGATAAGGTTGAAGTGGAATTTCCATTAGGTGGAAATAAAACTAATTATCATGCGTATCAAGTAAAGCAGTTTCCATTCCCAAGTAATGAGAAAATTAGAAGTAGGAAGACAATTGATTTTAGGAAAGTTCCATGGCTAGGAATAGGTGACTAAGAATATGAGTGATTATGTTCCTTCCTTAGTTAAAGAACATGAAGTGAGATCATTTTTCACTCCACCTCTTTCCTATGATGATGTAGATAAGCAAGAACTCCTTGAAAAAATAGAAGTTGTTGAAGATTATATCAAAGCAGTATATTTTAACGATTCTATGCCATCAAGGGATGACGCTAAGGTTCCAGCGCTTCTGTTAGTTGCATCGAAAATTATCAAAAATCCTAGAATCGCCAAGAATTATGAAGTAATAACTCAGGAAAAGTTGGGTGATTATAGCTATAAAATAGAAAATTTGGCTAGAGGAAAGCATAAAAGTGCAACAGAAGTTGCGAAATCTTGGGAAGATATGGCTTTAGAGATTCTAAAAGCACGTTCAACTAATAGGTGGCAAATAAAAAAAGCCAATGATTAATGAAATATAGAAGACCTAGTCCTGAATATCCAATTAATTGGAATAGATTAAGATTTGTAGTATTTAAGCGTGATAATTTTATTTGTCAGATTTGTGGTAGGAGATGTAGATTTGGCGTGCCTGGCTTAGAGCCGCATTGCCATCACATCAAGCCAGTTGGTTTGGGTGGCTCTCATACATTAAATAATTTAATTACGGTTTGTGAAGATTGTCATAGAAGGATTCATCATCTTGAAAATGACATATGAAGGATTATTAAATACAGAAGTTGCAATATACACCAGAACACTCACTACAAATGAGTTAGGTGAGAAAATAGAAACTTGGTCATTCTCTGAATCCGGAGTGAAATGCCGCTTAGTGCCAATAAGCGCCCTAGAAAGACGCGAATTGGTTGGTGAATATCAAGATATTAGATACAAAGCATATTTTCTATCATCACAGAGCCTCGATGTCGATGACCGAATAAAATATAATGGAGAATACTATTCAGTAAAGGAAGTTCTCTTAGATTCGTCTGGTAATGTTAAAACAGCTTTATTGAAAATATTATGATTGAACTGAATATTACAGGTGTAGAAAAAACAATAGAGAAATGCTTAGCCCTGGAATCGTTAACAAATAGGGTTATGTATGATGGCATGAAAAAATCACTAGAGAAGTTGAAAAATGTGGCCGAAGAGAATCTTAGAAAGAGTTTACTCGAAACTACTGTTCTTGAGCAACTTGGATATGCAAGAAACCAACATGGGTGGCCTCAGGTATCAATAAATGAAGCATGGGAAATACTGGATGGTGAAATGAAATACGGTGAAATTAATGGAACTTTAGTAAATTGGAGCCAACATGCTGCAGCTGTTGAATTTGGAGTTCCAGGTAGAATATATCCTAGAACCGCTAAAGTTCTAGCACTGGGACCAGGTGGTCCATATTTTGCTAGCGTCAGAGGCCAGCAGGGCAAATTTTTCTTAACAAATGCTATGAATCAAGGAGAGGAAATCGCTGAAGAAATTTATGGTACAATGTTAAAGCGTGAGATAAGCACTTTATTATTAAGATGAGCTACGAAATAGCTAAGGATATATATGATACTTTAACTTCAGATTCAGACCTATTAGCGTTAGTGAGTTCTGGTAATATTCAAATAGGTTGGAAGCGTGAACCACCTGACTATCCATCAATAACTTTCTATCAGGTTGCAGGATTTGATAGAGGAGAGTTAGGCTATTCAACAGCAGCTTCTGGTTCGAAAATTAGAAATGTTGTACCAGTGTATGGATTTACAATATTCTCACGTAAAAGTATGAAAGAAATTCTACAAATTGACGATGCACTAACCAAGTGTTTAATCAATAAAGGTTTTGAAAAGTTAAGTGATAGAGAAGGATTTGATGAAGATATTAATGCTTATGTCAAACTTCTGACATATAGGAAAAAATATTTCTTAAATGATTAGTATGTTGTAATGTTTAAATAGGTTGTGGTGAAATGGTAGCGATAGTAACTGGAAAAGCTGCTTCGATAAAAATTGCAAATAAAGCACACTCGGTATATGGTATAACTGATTTCTCACTTTCCTTTAGCAGAGATACTATTGAAGAGGATTTAGTCGGTGAAACTGGAAACCTTTTCTTAGAGGGAGCTTTGAGTATTGATGGTTCGTTTACATCTTGTAAATTCGCTGCATCAGGAAATTCAGATGCTTTACAGAGCATAATAAATGGTTCTTTAATTACAATCTCTGGCTCGGTATCTGGGTCTAACTTTCTAGGATTTTACTTTACATCTGCTCAGATAACTGGATATGATATATCCATAGGCGACGCATCAACAATTACTGAGGCATCTATCGATTTTACTGTGTTGAATCCTTACCAAGCAACCTATAATAGCGCCACAGGGTGGGTGATAGTGTAATATGGCAACAACACCTACAGTATATAGTGGTAAGGATGCAGTAATTCAAATAGGTCTGAAAGGTCAGAGTGGTCATCAGCATTCTGCTTTTGCAATATCTGATTTTTCACTATCATTCAGTCGAGACACAATCGAACAGGACTTGGTAGGAGAAATCGGAAACTACTTTACTCAAGGGGCGCTATCTATAGACGGTTCGCTAACAGCTGCAAAGCTTGGAAAAGATGCAACTGGTATTCTTATGCAGTCAATAATCTCAGGTACAGCAAATCAACGAGTCTGGATTTCTGGTTCTTGTGGTACAAATAGTATGCACTTCTTCTTCGCGTCATGCCAGATAACAGGATTTGACATTTCCATTGGTGATGCTGGTACCGTTACAGAAGGAAGCATAGACTTTGCTGTCTTGAATCCTCACCAAGTTACATTCACACCAATAGGAAATGGCGGTGTTTGGATAAAGGCATAAGTCCTTTATCCTATGTTAAATCTGTTGAATCAAGATAGATGGTGAATATGGTAGAAACTAAGAACGAAAAGCTTGAGGAGCTTAAAGATAAGATAAAAACAACAGAGAATAAGAAAGCCGAAGAGATAAAGTCACTTCTTGCAACTAGAGAGAAATTGGAACGAGATTATAAAGAGGATATCATAAAGGTTACATTCAGCACTTCTCCAGAGACAAAACGTGCAATTCTTGCTAGAAGACCCACGAACGAAGAGATGATTACTTTGTTATCTTTAATATCACAAGCAACGAAATTGGAAGGTAGTGCTGATGCTGAAGCACTAGAAGAAATGACAAAAATCTATGGAAAACTTGGAAGTATTGCTGCTAAGCTTTCGATAGATGAATCATTAGATGAGGAGTTCTGGAACACGAAAATTTCCTGGGCAACTCTCAACAATTTCATATCTGAGCTAATAGTAGAGTCACAGAAATCTTCTGGCATTAGCCAGGAAGAAATGAAAAAATTTCGTTGAGAGTAATCTAGGGTACTTAGAATATAAACTCTGCGAATTTCTACGTGTTACTCCCCGACAGCTAGGTGAACTTAGAGCTAAAGATCCAATCGGCATTGAATTTCTAGAGAATGAGATGATATATCTCTGGAAGCGCGAACACGAAGAGTATGAAAAATTAAAGCGACAGTCTCGTTTGAAACGTAGGAGGAAATAATGTTAGCTATTTATGTTTTTTATGTTGCTATCTATATAGAATGAAACTGAGGGAAATAGAATTATGGTTGCAACCGTAGAAATAAAAGAAATAACTGGTTCAGAAGCGTCTCCAACCTATACACTCAAGGATGACTCCTCAAATCCATCAAGGTACTATACAGCAGACATAGCCGACTCAGATAGTACAGCGTATCCAATACCAATTCCAACAACCGGAACTAACAGAAGCTTTTGGAAGAGTCACTGCTTAGATATAACAGTAGCACCAGATACTTACATTAAAAACGTTAGATATTACCAAACTTGGACAACTAGTCCTCATGATGACTGGTCATTAGGCACTGATGGTGATTTGATAGTTGGTGTATCATCTTCAACAGTAGCTGATTGTAGAACACTATCTCAAGGATGCCCAATAGCAAACTATGACCAAGCAACAGGAACTGTTGGCACTACTGGAGATGCGATAGAAACTACGCATTCATATTATTCAGCTACTGCTGGAAAGAAGATGAGTATAACCAACTTTAGTAGCCAGAACTCAGCATTGATGGTACAGTCTGGGCAGGTTGTGGGCAATACAACTGGTAAATCGTACATAGTTGTTACTCAGGTTATAGTGGGTTCTGGCGCTACACAAGGACTAAAAGCTGACAAGACAGCAACATTTGTGTATGATGAGGCATAAACATGTTTAAATGTTTGATGAATCTATATACCAATACAATGGTGACGAATGGCATACAAGCCATCGCCTCCTTTTTTATGTTTAACTGTTTGAAATTAATTGTTTAATCATGGTAGATTCTAGACATCCACTGGTGTTTTTTTGGATAGCTACTTACAATGATGGTACTGCATTACCACAATTTGATCCCAAGACATATAAGGCTAATAAAATAACGGATATAGATCAGTCTAAATTAGTTAAAATAGGATGGTATCCTTTTTCATTTTCATTCGCCAAAGAACTCAATGATCGTGATATCCCAGTGGTTGCAAATCCACTATTGCCAAAATATGAAGTTACGATAGACGGTAATAAGCGATATATATTATTCACTAGAAATTTTATATCACAAGAAGAATATCACTTTTGTACTCTATGTAAGCAAGAGTTTCATGTTGGGGCTTCGACTAAATTTAAGATTGATGGTAATCAGACTATTCCAATTTGTCCCAACTGTGGTGGCTCTGACTATTGGGTTTGTAGCCAGTGTGGCAAAAGGTTCAATACTTTCGACGAGACTAAGAGTACACCAGCTAATTTAGGTGGCTCCGGGCATTGTGATAAATGTGGTGGGTATCTTCATAGGGTTAAGGCAACATCCGAAAGACATACACGAGAAAGACGTTGGCGTTTATATGTTATAGGATATCAAGAAACTATAAATAATAAGAATTATAAAATGCTTATGTATATACATGAAAATGGAGATGTTGAAATAAAATATGAATAAATGATATGGCAACACTTAATGATCTCTTAGATGATATTAAGACTAACTACGATGTTGTAGAACTGATAGATAGAGGCACAACTGCTGGCGACAAAATTCACGAATATGATTTATGGTATAGAGAAAATAACATAATTAAATTCAAACGATTACATATATACATCGCATCAGATGGCACAGCTGAATGGTATGGTGAAAATCCGATTCCCGTAACTCCAAGCCCGACTTTCACAAGTAAGGTCAAAACTAAAGTCACTAACATTATATCCTCAAATACTTCTATCAAACATATAAAAATAGAAGATATCGATCCAGAGCTTGAAAGAGCTACAGTGGTAGTATATATCGATGATGGTAGTGGTAATATAATAGAAAAGAAGGCTGCGATATTTAAAGCTGCTGATGGAAGTTTAGATTATTTATTATTATAACTATGGCATTAAATCCATCAACTGGATGGGGATATTATAAGCAAATAGACATATCAGACACTGCGACTGTTAGCGCGGACTATCAGATGAAATTAACTGTATACAGCGGTAGTGGAGATGATAGTACTGCCGATGGTGTAATCTATTGTGATAATCATTGTGAAAGTTTTCCAAATGATATTCGTTTTGGTACAACAAATAATCCGTCTACAGCCACTCAATTAGGTCAATGGATAGAGACTTATGATGCTACATCTGCTGTAATATGGGTGAAATGCCCAGGGGATGGTAGCGATACATTCTATATGTTCGTTAGTAATTCTACAGCATCTCAATATAGCAATGGAAGTGATACATTCGCATATTTTGAGGACTTTGAGGAGTATAGTTCTGGCGATACAGTAACAGGTTGGACAGCTGATAATCCAGCACTGACATTCAAGGCTGATGATACGTATGTCTATGATGGATCAATGGCTGGTAAATTTGCTAATTCTAGTAGCACCGCTCATAGATTATATAGATCAATTCCTATAAGTCTTCCATTTAGAATAATTCTTCGTGGTTATAGAACTTCATCCACTAATAATTATCTATTTGGTACACTTAATTCCGATACTACAGTCTCGGCTTTATGTGGTTTCAAATGGACTGGAAAATGGGCATATTGGAGTAATGGTTCAAACTATGAGGTTGGGGCATATTCAACTAATACATGGTATAAGATAGAAATAAGGCAACGAAGTGATAATTATTTTCAATTCCTAGTTGATGATACTGACAAAACATCTGGCTTTGTCGCTCCATATGCTTCTGGTACAGTTGATCGACTTCAATTTAATATAGGTAGAAACATAGCGAATAGCTGGTGTGATAATTACTTTGTAGCGAAATATTCTACAAGCCCTCCATCTTGGAGTAGTTTTGGCTCGTGGACATCAATTACTACAGAGCAAACGTATACAATTAGCATAGTATCCAACCTGATATTAGAAACAGAATTGGAAAAACGAAATGTAATTGACTTATTATTATCTAGAACCATCACTCAAAATTATATCTCAGATTTGGTAGCTGCAGCTGAAGATCTTCTGATATCTGGCATCTTAGATATAATATTATCTGGGCAAATTAAATTAAATATCGATCTTGATACTATTCTTGAAAAGCTAAATCTAGATCGGAATTATATTTCAAATACACTCTTAGAAAAGCTAAGATCTAACGAAATAAATTTGGATACATTACTCAGGGGGCTGGGTGTATCAAATTATGATATTAATACTATAATAACTAAATTGAATAAAGGAGAAGGTTTATTATTCGATTTATTGATTGGTATTGCTAATATCAAGGTGTTGTCGTCTGATATAATACTAAAGGCATTAAACATATCTAAACAACAGGTACTAGATGCAATATTGAAATCCTTAAATATTGTGGAGCATATGTCTTTTGATTCGATAATATCAGAATTGAATATTCCAATATCCTCTATAATAAATATGGTGCTTGAGAGATTAGATCTGAGAGCCCAATTTATGGTTGATGCACTACTCCAAGAGTCTCCAGAAATTTCTTATAATTTTAATATAGCAGCATTCAGGACTATAACTAAATCAATAATATTAGCCTCTTTATTGTCAAAATTAGGTTTACAGACTGGAGTTACAATATCCACAATAACCGGTGCTAATGTATTATCTTGGTATGTAAACACTTGTACTGATTGGGATGCTGGAACGCATGATGGTACCAAATGTGTTGATGGAAATTTAATATTGAATAACTACTAAGGTAAATTAAAATACTGATGTATGAATGTTTTGAATAATATGAATAAATATGGCAGTGGGTGATGTTAAATCCGGATTGTTTTCAGTATCAGGTCAAGGAGTTCTTAATATTCAACCACCAAGCTCGGAAGAGTGGGTTATACATAATATCTATCACGAAAGCTCAATAGAGCTATACTTTTCAAGTGGTGCTAATGATCTCCTTTTCGATTCAGATGCTGGGAATGGTGTGTATGCGAAATATGCATTTCATGTAACTAATCACAATTTTATTAAAGTAAAGAATACTTGTGACTCTACGTATCTGATTGGCTATGATGGAATTCAAACTAAATAAATTAAATGTTAGATTTGTAAGATAGTAGAAAGAAGATGCAATATGACTATTTTAAGTCCAGTTATAAGCTCACGTAAAGTGCTTACTTTCTCTTATTCGCTATCTGAAAATCTTCAAGATACTCCTACTAGCTTACCAACAACCGAGCCATCAACACCACAAATAAGTTACACTGTATCGGAGAGTGATCTCCCGACATTGAATATGGATGTTGATGATAAAGTAATTTTAGCTCTGATTATCGCAGGCGGGAAAAATACCAGCTCTGCATCACAAACTCTCTACTGGAGACAGCTTAAGAATGGCTCGACTGTTGTTTCTAGCAGCAAGAGCATAAATACTAATTATTATTGGACAACTATAACCACCTTTAGAGGTGTAACTGTAGGTGATACATTAGAAGTTAAGTTTTGGTCTTCATCTTCAGAAATGAATTGGGATTATGAAGCACGTCAACTT
>Ga0180300_10001155_pt1 | contig 12177 bp, 17 predicted proteins | sample GuaBasSediGuay15_FD_121798 | JGI IMG/M metagenome (GOLD analysis project Ga0180300, IMG submission 121798) | Subseafloor sediment microbial communities from Guaymas Basin, Gulf of California, Mexico - Guay15, Core 4569-2, 21-24 cm | ecosystem: Environmental > Aquatic > Marine > Hydrothermal... | reverse complement strand
TGCCAGCGTGTTGAGCTGTTCCTCCGTTCTTCTCTGTGCTTCTGCTAGCGCGTCGACTCTGCCTGAGAGTTTGCTTAATGCTTCTTCTGTTCTCGCTTGTGCTTCTGCTAGCATGTCAACTCTACTCGAAAGAATGTTAAGTGTCTCTGCTAATGTATTGATTTTTTCTGCAAGGTCTTTAACGGCTGATGTTAACTTATCGAATTCTTCTCTTGTCACTTTGATTTCACGTACTTTGTCTTCTACTACTTTCACTATAAACTCGTAGAGTTCTGGCGTTATTGACAACTCTTATCACCTTTTACCACATTATACTATTTTGCACGGTAAATATTTAAAATTGGTGAAAATTTGAACTGTAAATCTTCTTGTCAATATTTTCACAAATTTGCTATATATGCAACTCTAGATATGAATAATCGCGTTTAAAAAGAAATATATTGATGAATAGCTCTACTTAAAGGAGTTTGGTCTAAAGGGGGTACTGTATGCTAGTATTATTAGGTCTTTTTCCTTTCTTCCTTTATGTCGTTAAATAGTTTGAATGCTTCATCTGGTGTTGCATCTTCATGTACAATAGCTCTTACAGCTTGAATCATTGCAACAGGGTCTTCGGATTGGAATATGTTTCTACCCATATCTACACCTACTGCTCCTTCCTGTATAGCGTTGTATGCCATTTCTAGTGCTTCTTTTTCAGGGCGCTTTTTTCCACCTGCAATTACAATTGGGACAGGACATGTTTCCACTACTTTTGTAAAGTCTTTGCAGTAGTAGGTTTTCACCATGTGGGCGCCAAATTCCGCTGCCATTCTACATGCAAGTGAAAGGTAGCGGGCGTCTCGTTCCATTTCTTTTCCAACAGCTGTGACAGCTAAAACAGGGATTCCATATCTTTCGGCTTCATCTATGACCTGTGCTAGAGCTAGAAGTGTATCTCTTTCGAAATCTGCCCCAACCATTATTGAAAAAGCTACCGCACATGCATTAAGCCTTATTGCATCCTCGATTGAAGTAATAATGCCTTCATGTAGCAATTCTTTTCCAATTATACTTGTTCCGCCGGAAATTCGTAGTACTATTGGTATATCGTATTCTGGTTTTATGTAGTTGCGTAGGGCGCCTCGAGTAAGCATAAGAGCGTCTGCATAGGGTATGAGTGGTTCAACTGTTTTGTCAAATTGCTCTAATCCCGCTGTTGGTCCCATGAAGTAGCCGTGGTCAACTGCTAACATAAGGGTTCGTCCAGTTTTAGGTTTAATTATTCTTGATAAACGGTTTTTCATTCCCCAATCCATTTTAATAACACCCTCTCTTAATTTCGAGTTATTTTTTAGGCTTAACGATTAAAAAGCCTTTCTCTATTAGCCAATGGTGAAACTGCCATGCAGTATATTTACAATTGGTTCTACAAATTTGTCTTACTTTTTCATATTCTTCAGAACCCTCTTCCAAAGAGTCTAATTTTAACTGTATTGGGCACTTGACATCTCTGCAAAATTCTCTTCTTTTATATTCTACAAACCCGGGGATTGGCATAATAAATGAAAAACGTTTTCAAACTTATAAAGTTTTAGCAAGCTTAAGTTTTAAACCATCATGTTGAATTTCTCTCTACAAGAATTAATTGCAAAATGTTATGCAAGTTTACCTGCCGACCGAAATTTTTTCTACTGCTCTTTTAGCCCATTCAGAATCGCTTAACTGAGCCCTACCCACATACACTAAATCTATTTTTCCCTCTCTGATTAATTTATCAGCGAAGAGTAGGTCTTTTATTCCTCCGCCCCCTATCATCAAAGTACCGGTTGTCTTCTTAATTTCCTCTGCATAAGGTACAAAGTAACCTTGCATGTTCTGTAGTTCAGGTGGCTGCGACCCGCAAAGCCCACCACTTACATCGAGAATATCTACTCCTTCTTCAACAAGTTTTTGCGCCAGAAATTTACTATCCTCTAACGTTAATCCTCCTGGACGGAGATCCGTTGCGCCGATTCTGTAGAGTAAAGGTATGTCCTTTACGTGTCTTTTAACTTCTTTAACTACTTCTAGGGGGAAGCGTATTCTATTTTCAATATCTCCTCCGTATTCATCGTTTCTTTTATTAGTTAACGGTGATATAAACTGGCTTAAGAGAAACCCATGAGCCCCATGAACCTCTATCGCGTCAAAACCTGCTTCAACAGCTCTTCTAGCCGCTTCGCCAAAAGCTTTAACTATTTCTTTTATCTCTTCTTTTGTTAATTCTCTAGGCACTTCTTCTTCAACGGGTATTGGGGATGGAGCCACAGGCTGCTGATTAATAATAGATTTTCTCGTTCTAGCTCCTGCATGGTTTAATTGAATAGCTATTACACCGTTTAATTTATGAATTTCTTCGGTGAGTTTTCTAAGTCCTTCAATATGTTTATCGCTCCATATGCCTAGTTGCTGTTTGGAAACCCTTCCGTTTTGTAGAACATATGTATGTTCAACTATTATTAAGCCGCACCAAGGTGCATACTTTTTATAGTGTTTAATAAGTTTCTCAGTTACGAAACCTTCCTTAGTGGCTAAATTTGTCTGCATAGGAGGCAAAACAATTCTATTCCTAAGCAAAACATCTTTTACCTTAATAGGAGACAAGAGAGAAATTGACATAAACCTCACCCCTTTTAATAAACCTTAATACTCTAGTTTGATAAATGTCTTTTTATCTGGAATATATGAAAACCTTCTAAACTACTTGTTTCAAAATCATTCTACTTAATTAAAGCAAGATTCTCACTAAATTAAATGTTAAAGAAAGAAATAAAAATATGAGTAAAATTGTTGAGGAGAGCGTGAACACCTCATGATTAAACTTGTAATATTTGATGCTGGTGATGTTCTCTATAAAGGTTCTAAAAAAGAAATGGTTAGAGAAGTTGTAAGTAGGTTTTTAGCTAAACATGGTGTTAAAGACCTTGAGAAAGCCATTAAAATTGGAGGAGAAGTATGGTCAAGAGTGGAGAAACTTGTAAAGATAGGTAAGATGAGTTTGAGGGAGGCCCATGAAAAATGGATAGAAGCCTTAGGGTTAAATAGAAAACTGGTTAACGAATGGAGTGAAATAGAGAAAAGCGAAATCCGATTTAAACTTTTCAAGAGAACTCCTCACGTAAATGAAACTTTAAAAGTATTGAAAAGAAAATATAAACTTGCAATTTTAAGCGACACCGTACTAAGTAAAGAAGAAATGGTACAAAAGCTACAAGCTTTGAAAATCGATTACAAACTTTTTGATGAAATCTTTACTTCCCATGATATTGGATTTGAAAAACCACATAAAGAGGCCTACCTGATCGTTTTAAGATACTTTAATGTTAAACCAGAGGAAGCTGTTTTTGTTGGACATGCTAAAGATGAAATAGAAGGCGCAAAGAAAATTGGCTTAATAACAGTTGTTTTCGCTGATAAAAATGTTGAAGGAGACTATTTTGTTGAGCAATTTGAAGATTTACCAAAAATTCTAGACAAAACAATTTCTCCTTAAATTTGAAACAGCACAAATCGTATCTAGTCTATTCGTAATTTATGAGATATCTCTTACCTCGTTTTATATGTCGTTTTCCTTGAAATAATCGACTTTTACCTCTTCCATTCGATTTTCACTTAGTATTTTATAAAAGTGCACGCTATTGTTTTCATATTTTGCCAGGATTAGCGTTGCTCCGCCATTCTTCGCAATTTCTAAAAGCTTAATTTTCTCCATTTTTGTAAGTGAGCTACCCTTTTTACATTCTATTATCAAAATTTCCCCATTTTTAATTGCAATCAAATCGAAGGGTTTTGAGGCAGCTAACCGCCAAACATACCATCCAGCTTTTGATAAAATATTTTTTACCTTATATTCTATTCTCCTACCCTTTGCATATTTACCCATTTTGTTCACCGCTTGAATTAATGATTTCTGATGGAATATGCATATTAGTGATTTATTAAGTCGCAAAACAACACGTTAATATAGCTGTTATGATTGCTGGTATTCCGTGTTCTGTTGCAAAGGTTATTCCGGGGCAAAGATTGACTATTAGCTTTGACCAGCGCATAATTCCTGTAGGTATTCCCTCTCTACTTCCTATGAAAACGTTAATCCTCTTTTCGGAATCTACAATTTCCTTTATTTGCTTGCAGGTTTCCTGATCTAATGTTTTCCCTCTTGCACTTGTAGTTACAAATACCTCTCCAAATCGTGATCTAGCTAACTGGAAGAGATCGTAAATTTTTATTGGAACCAATTTTACCTTTCTCGGATAGTTTTTTGTTTGAATTCTATATCTTGAGTTTCTTCCCTCAAGTATTCCTTTGAGAAAGCTTTCAAACTCCTCTGCCTTACATGGCTCAATTGGAGCAATTACAAGTTCTCCGACCTCAAAAGCCTGCGCTGCGCGGCCTATTCTTACTCCCATTCGATAAGCTCCTTCAAGATCTTCTAAATATGGCATTTGAATAATTGACAATTTTTGAAGAATCTTCAAGGTACGAGTATCCTTTGGTTTCTTAATCGCTTGTTCTTGGGTAATTGAAATATATGCTTTATCATTAAAGATCTCTATCCAAACAACCTTATCTGGATAATCTAAATTCACTGGGTTTTCCAATTTTTCTTTAATTTTTGCTCCGACAATCACATTAACATCTATACTAGTGAAATCGTGTTTCCCTCGCCTAGTTGTTCTAACAGCGAAACTTTCTCCGCTCTTTAACGTCTTTTCAGCTACTAAAACAGCTTTATCAGCTATTTCCTTGGGATCTGCCCTGGTTTCTGCGAGAACGGGTAAAACTTTTTCTACTTCAGGTATCTTATTAACTATTTCTTTTGATGCTTTAAGAGGGTCAAGATTTTCAACAAAAACAATCCCATCATAGTTAAAAGGTTTAGCTATGACCTTAGCATTAGGGTAATTTTCAAGAACATGAGCTGCAACAACTTTCTCGAGGCCACGAGGTGTCTTTAAAACAAGGCTGACCAAAGATCCCACCTACAATCTTTTTCATTTATTGAGAATAGCTAAACGTACTTAAGCGTAGCTCTTCATTTTATAATTAACTTGAAATCGTTACAAGGGTGTATGAAATGGTTCGTGTTAAAAATATTATTTATTTTGATGCCTTTGGTCCTCAAAGTACTGACAAAGTTGTAGATACGGTCGTTGAAAGACTAGCTGAGGGAGATATAAAGTTTGTAATAGTAGCTTCGATAACTGGTGAAACCTCTCTCAAAATTGCTTTAGACGTTTGAACTTAGATGCGAAAGTTGTTTGTGCTTCTGGTTCACCTCAACGGGATTGTGAAATTAGAGGAAGAAAGTGGCCTTACGTTCAAAGGCAAAATTAGAGGGAAATTAAAAAGAGTTAAATGTTGAGATCGTTGAACGTGCAGCAACTACATTAGCAGGTGGATCTGTAGATTATAGTTTAGCGAGATATGGTCTTATGCTTCCTTCATGGGCCGTGCTTGAAACTTTGGTTATGATTGGAGGTTATGGTTTTAAAACCGCTGTAGAAGTTGTTCTCATGGTTACAGACTATGGTGCTGTGCCCCGTTGATCGAGGCTATTGCTGTTGCAGGAACTTTAAACAAAGGTGCTGATACCGCCATAGTTGTAAAAACAACTTATTCACCACACATGTTTTCCAGCAATTCTGATAAACGAATGCAAATTCTCGAGATTCTCGTCATGCCTAGGAATAAGAAATGGTATAGGAATATGGGTGTCTGGGAATTTGAAGCTAAAGAAGTTAAAGAAGGAGAAACTTTAGAATAATAATGTATAAAAGGTTCTTGGTGGCCATGAATATGAATGAGAGTTTAAAGTTAATTCTTAGAAAGTATATAGAGGAAGTAGAAGATGGAGTTAAAATATTTTTAAATGTGAAGCCTAAGAGTAGGATTGAAGACCTAAAATTTGAGTTTGATGAACTGGTTTTTTACACGAAAGAGCTTCCCGTCAAGGGTAAAGCTAATACCGCTCTTATGAAGTTTCTCTCCAAGGTATTCAAGGTTTCAACTTCCGCAGTTGAAATAATATCTGGTCACAAAGATAGATCAAAGACCGTGAAAATTAAAGGAATTCCAAAAGACATAGCAATTAGCAAACTGCTTAACTACTTATCCAAAACTTAAAGATATTAATCACGATGAAACCATGGAATAAAATTTAAATTAAGCCTACATAGTTTATGTAAACTGTGATTAACGGAGGTATTTTTATGGTTAAGGTTAATGAAGTTTTTCATCCTAACTCCGAACTAAAGACGTTGTATTTTCTCTATTTACTTATTGGAATTGTTGCATTCTATTTGTCTTGGGCCACACCCATAATTATCTTTGTTCCACACATATACGTAATTGTCTCGATATTACTCCCACTTTTGGCTGCAGTTGTTTTCTTTGCTTACTGGATTCCAAAGTACTGTTCCTCCGTTTCTTTTCTTCTTACTGAAAACGAAATAGTTGTTGAAAAAGGCGTATGGTGGAAGAAAAAGAGCATTGTACCATACAATAGGATAACCAACATAGATGTTGTCCAAGGACCTCTTTCAAGGAAATTTGGTATTGCTTCAATTAAAATACAGACCGCTGGATATTCCATGGCTGGAGGTTTCAGTGCAAAGGGGGGCGAAGCTGAAATTTTCGGAGTAAAGAACTACCAAGAAATAAGAGACTTCATCTTAAACACTATAAGAGGTATTAAACCAGTTGCTGTTGAAGCGGCCGCTGAAAAATCAGGTCTTGAAGGCATTATCTGTGAAATTCTTCATGAATTAAAAGAGATAAGAAAATTGTTAGAGAGGAGTACTAAATAAAATTTAGGTTGCGTGTTATTCAAGGTGTGATGTAATTTATTATCATGCCTACAATTATTGCAAATGTTATGCTGCATAGGGTTCCCGTTAAATAATATTCTGCGAAGTATCGTTCTTTTGAGTGTTCAAATCTTATGATGGATTTCGCCACAAAGATCATAGCTATTGCTGCAGGTTCATTTAAATACATAAAGGTTAATGTTAATGCTCTTTCAAGCATCCCTATGATTTTCCCAGCTCCTTTTGCGCTTTTATCCAATATTTGTGCTTTTTGGCTTTCAGTTAGCTTTAATTTAGAAAGAACAGCCAAAACTAACGGGGAACCCGCAAAAATAACGATTAAGTATCCAATAAGATATATCAGTAACCTTAGCAAGGGGAATTTTAATAACATATGGTTAACCTCCTGTGGTTGTCTTTGCATGGTAAACCGAAACTGGTTTACCAAGTTCTAACATTTTTAAATAATATTCAACCACTTTTTCAGCTTTTCTGACAGCCTTCCATCCAGCTGCACGAACAATCTTCGATATAGCTTGTTTTGAAACCCGAAATCTCCTAGCAGCATCAGACAATTTAACGTTTTCCTGCGATTCAAGAAAGTTTATCACGTCTTTCTGCCTCTTTGTCCATTTACTCTTAACATGCAAAATAAGTTCCGTAACAGAATTTAAGAGAAAATCGGTTTCTTCGTTACCAGACTTAAAAACTAACTCTACTTTCCTTTTTTTAGCTTCTTCAAGCGCGTCACGTGAACGGTGAAAAGCGGAGCCATCCATTTCGCTTGGCTTTCTACTTAGAGGAGTCTCAATACTCCCTATACCTACTCCACAGTAAAATCTTACGGGTAAATTTTTCTCGAGATACTTAAAAACATTTAAAACAACACTTGTCGTCTTTAATACTCCTTGAAACTCGTCTCCCAATGTCATAGTAAATTCTGCGATTAAAAAGTCACGGAACTTTATGTTTAGACTATTAAGTAGGTTTAGTATTTTGCTTTGGACTTCAGCTCTATTCTTAAGCTTCCTAGAACCTTTAATATCAACAGTAATAACGCAGGCAAAATGCAAAGTAAACCCTCTAGAGTTTACTATCAACTATAAACCTTATAAGGTTTACCCTCTCTTCCCCCAAATTCTCACTAAACTAATTCTTTTAACGCCTCTACTACTTTTTCCCTAACCTTTTTGACTCTTACTCTCTTAAAAACAAACACTATTCTTCCGTCGGTGTCTTTGACGTAAAGATTGTCTATGCCGAGTAAAATTGGTAGGAGTCCACGTGCCGGGCTTCCGGTAAGAAGCATAGAAACAAGATCAATAACATCTCCAAACCTTGAAAAATCATATGTTTTAACTATGTCATTAAGATTAACCTCCCTAACTATTCTTCCTGCTTTCAATTCCATAAGTCTTTTATTTGTTATAACATATGTTCTGAACCCCTTAAACAAATAACCACCACATACTATCAAAAAGAGCCCAAATAAGATCATCACAAGTGCGTTACGTAGTAGCGACGCACCAACAAGTATAAAGACTATTCCGACAAGCAAAAGGATTCCTGCGCCAGAACCCCAAAAACTCTGCCTACCTTTCCATATTATCCGCTCCCCTCTCATCAACATAAACTTTTCCAAACAACTCACCTCGAAACAATTTCTAATCTCGCTATACTTAATATATTACAAGTTTTTATTTGGACGTTTACCTTACAAATTTATATCGTTATAACCTAAATTCAACCTTAGCGAAGGATACGAGGTTAACAGATTGAAACTCTTCGAAATAAATGAATCCTTACTACATGCTACATTTAAAAGAAGAATTAACAGGTTTCTAGCCGAATTAAACATTGGTAAAAACTTAGTTCTTGCGCATCTTGGAAATTCAGGAAGACTTGAAGACCTCCTCGTATCAAATGCAAAAACACTACTAAAAAGGGTACGTAAAACCGGGAAAAGAAAAACATTATATGATGTTATAGCGGTATGGCATGGCAATTCTTGGGTTTTAATCGATTCAAGTTATCACAACATAATTACATTAAAACTTTTAGAACTAGAGCTTATATCAAAATTAAAGGGATATAAGGTTTTAAGAAAAGAAGTTAACATTAACGATGTGCGAATAGATTTCCTACTTGAAAAAGATAACGAAAAATGTCTCCTAGAAGTGAAGAGTTGCACCTTGGCAAAAAACCAAACAGCTTTATTTCCAGATGCTCCAACAGAACGTGGCAGACGTCAAATAAATCTTCTTACAAAAATGAAAGAGAAAGGATACAACGCAGCAGTCTTATTCTTAGTACTAAGAGAGGATGCGCAGAATTTTTCACCAAACTGGAATATTGACCCACAATTCTCAGAAAAACTGAAACTAGCACAAAAAATTGGAGTAAAAGTATTAGCATGCCAAATTAAATTTGACGGAAAAAATGTAAACTTTGCAAAAGAACTACCAGTCATCATCTAGTTAAACAACTGTCATAACACATTGGGAAATTAGAAATATTTTTCAGTTTCCCTTATATACAAGCATATCTCGAAACTTAGAGTCCTCATTTAGTTTCTTTTCAACTTCTTTACAAAACTTGCATATTATACGCTTACTGCAAATTCTTCCTTTCCAATAATCTAATTAAAATTAGTGATGAAGCAATAGTCCAGGTTTTAAGATCATCAAGTTTAATATTTTCATCTGGTGCATGAGCATAGTCCAATTCTCCAGGTCCCCATGCCACTGCTGGCTGTCCTCTCCCAATAAAATATCTTATATTTAAAAATCCAGGACATAAAACTGGCTTCACAGCGAACCCTGTAACTTCCTTAACCGCATGATCTATAAACTTGATTAATTCGTGGTTTACATCTATAGATGCAGGTTTTATCGCTAAAGTTTCTTCAACACGAACCCTTACATCCTTATTTCTAGCTTTAAAACCCTCAATAACATTCAGTATCTCAGCTCTAGCGTTATTAACATCTTCCTCAGGTAAAATTCTCCTATCTATAGTAAACCACGCTACACCAGGTACCGTATTTACCGAATCACCAGATTTTGAAAGGCCGCCAATCACCATGTTAGCTCTATTACCGTCCTCTGGATACGCCGGGTAACAACTAACCCTACTCTCAACCTTTTCTCTAAGTTTAAGAAGTTCATTTACCAATAAACAAACCTTTTCAAATGCATTAATCCCTCTATGTGACAATGTTGCATGTATTTGCCTGCCCACAATTGTAACTTTTAACCATATGCAGCCCTTATGAGCATACCACACATACTTTAACGCTGTGGGCTCCGGCATTACCGTATAATCAGAAACAATCAAATTATTATCCACAATGTACCCAGCACCTAACGCACCGCCAGTTTCTTCATCAGGTGTGGCAGAGACCGTGACTCTACCATTAAGCTCAAGACCAAGCTTATCGGCCACATTCTTAACTATTAACGGTATATAAAGTGATGCTATCAATGCAGACTTCATATCACAAGAACCACGACCATAAAGTTTATCATCCCTAATAACAGGTCTAAATGGATCTAAAGACCAACCACTACCAGTAGGAACAACATCATAATGTGTATGAAAATGCAAACCTACTTTACCATTTCCAAACGCATATTCTCCGACGACATTAACTCTGGTATCGCCCTCATAATTGTGCATATTCCTAGAAACCTCAAATAATTTAACTTTAAAACCAACTTTCTTCATAATACTAGCTATAAGTTTTGAACATTCAACATAATTAATGCCAGGAGGATTTACAGTAGGTATTTCAATGATCTTCACAACGTCCTCAACAATGCTGTCAAATATCTCGTTAACGAATTGCATTAAATTTTTAGTAAGAAGTTCCATCGCGAAACCACCATATCACCTAAAGATTAATTCAACATACCATTAGCAAACTTACCAACAATATTCTACACTTCTTATCTAATAAGCTTTGAATACAAAATTCCATTGAAACATAGGGCAATGAGCAATATGTTAAAAATATTCAGCTATAAAAAATAAAACCACTTACAAGAATAGGAATATTTATTTTCCTCCTTTGTGATAAAATGTAAACATCATAGGCATTGGAGGAAAAACAATGCAATTAGCAGTACTTGTAAACTATGCATATGTCTTGTTGATCCTAGGCGGACTTAGCGTTGCGGCATGGTTTTTCGAGAAACTAGGAGAAAAAATACCGATTATCGGACCATTAGTGAAAGGTTCAATAAAATTAATAGCAATCTTCGGGTTCATAATTGGTATTTTATCAATAATTGCAGCGTATCAAGCAGTTGTAACAAGCCATTATGACAGGTTCACAATAGTTCTGCTTGCAGTAATCGGCGTTGCACTAGGCATTGCTCCAATAACCAAGTTTCCCATAGCTGAACTATTTAGCGTTATTGCTGGTATATCAATCGTAATGTTAGTTGCTTCACTCGTACCACCAAGCATATGGGATTGGCTATACGTAGCATTCGGAATCAAAACATGGATAATACTTCTGGCAATTTTCGCAGTCGTAGCAGTCTTAACATACATCTTCGCTAAACCGATTGTCGGGCTTGTCGAAATAATAGGAAAAATCTTGACAAGCAAACCAATATCGCTAATAATTGGAATTATCGCAGTTGTACAAGGAATCATGCTAGTTTTCGGAACATCTCTATGGATCTATATAGCACCATATCTGTAAATAATACACTACATTCTTTACTATTTTTGTTATGGCAAGAACAAGAGATATTGTTTAAACTACGTAAATAGCATACAATCTGACATTTTTAGAAATGTTTTCGAGGCGGAGTCGCAGAACGCTATTTTACAAATTCTACTCTGAGAACTCTCAAAGCTATGGTTTCTTGTACCCTTATAACTATACCAGTAATAACAACTTTTTGCTGATCATAGTCACAGAAGGATAAAGCTTCAAGACCATAACAAAGAATACTTGCATCACCTGATTTTAATATACCAACACAGTATTCTTCCTGCGGTAGGTTAATCGTATACACCGGTCCCCTGGGTGCCTTTCCGGCGTATGTCAAAGTTCCTTCGACTTCCACTTCCCTACCGAGATACTTATTAGGATTTTCCACGATCTCCTTCAAAGTTGTTTTTATTGGATTGCTCATCTTCTTTTCCGCCTCTTAGTAATAAATTTTTTAGAAATATAGGCGTTAAAAATGTTGTGAATAAAACAACCAAAATCAAAGCCATATACCACATATCATTAATAACATTCAAAGTTAATCCTAAATCCGCAAAAATAAGGAGAACCTCACCACGGGGAAGCATACCAATTCCTAGGATATATGAGGAATTTTTATTC
>Ga0180300_10001154_pt1 | contig 12181 bp, 19 predicted proteins | sample GuaBasSediGuay15_FD_121798 | JGI IMG/M metagenome (GOLD analysis project Ga0180300, IMG submission 121798) | Subseafloor sediment microbial communities from Guaymas Basin, Gulf of California, Mexico - Guay15, Core 4569-2, 21-24 cm | ecosystem: Environmental > Aquatic > Marine > Hydrothermal... | reverse complement strand
TTCAGTTTTAAGAATATTCCCGAATTATCTTTCGTTTTTTAATCTCTTTATCTCAAAATACAAAGCATGGTTTTATACTGCTGATTCAAATCTTGACTGGGGCGAGGATCTAAAAGGGGTTTCAAAGTTTTTAAAGAAAAGAGGAAATCCTCCAGTTTATCTTTCCTATTTCGGAACATCCTCTCCTGATTATTATGGAATAAAGTATATTGACCTGTATTCTGTTTCCTATGTTAAACGTTTGTGGAGATTTCCAAAAGTAAAAGAGAAACCAGAATATCTTGCAGTGAGTTTGACAAATCTTGCAGGAGTTTATTACAGAAATAAGGATATTTTTAAAAGTTTAAAGGAAATAAAGCCAGATTTCATCATTGGAAGAAGCATATTTGTTTATGATTTGAGAAAATTAAATATTTTTGTTGACAAAAGAGGATAAATTATGTATAAAAAACTTATATGTTATGATGACATTTTGTCAACACTTAAGACAGGAAAAAGGGTTATATATATTGACAATTCCACAATTATTACGCCAGAGGCAAAGGAAGCAATATCAAGGTTTAAGATTGAATTGAGGAGGAGAATTATGAGAAAGCCAATTATTGCTGGAAACTGGAAGATGCACAAGACATTAAAAGAGGCAGAGGAACTTGCAAATGGAATAAGGGATAGTGCAGGAAATCTTCAAGATAGAGAAATCGTCTTATGCCCACCTTTTACAGCACTTTTGACTGTAAAAAATGCAGTTTCTTCTTCAAACATAAAGGTTGGTGCTCAGGATATGTTCTGGGAGGATGAGGGTGCTTATACTGGAGAGGTTTCAGGAAAGATGTTAATGGATATTGGATGCGAGTATGTAATAATAGGGCATTCAGAAAGAAGGAAGTATTTTGGAGAAAATGACCAGACAGTAAATAAGAAGGTAAAGAAAGCACTTGATACAGGACTTACACCAATTGTATGTGTTGGAGAAACACTTGAGGAGAGGGAAAAGGGGATAACTATGAGTGTTGTAAGAAAACAGGTTCTTGATGGTTTAAAGGAAATTGAAAAGGAAAAGGCAAAAAATATAGTTATTGCTTATGAGCCAGTATGGGCGATAGGAACCGGAAAGACAGCAACTCCAGAGCAGGCGCAGGAGGTACATGCATATATTAGGAAGCTCTTGGGTGAAATATGGGACAATGAGATTGCTGAAAATATAAGAATTCTTTATGGTGGAAGTATAAAACCAGAAAATATAAAGGATTTAATGAAAGAGCCAGATATTGATGGTGGACTTGTTGGTGGAGCAAGTTTAAAAGCAGATTCATTTCTAAAGATAATATTTTATGATGAATGACTACTATTTGCCATTCGCCATTTGCTATTTGCTGTTTGTAGGAGGAAAAAATGAAGGAAATAACTGAGGAGATTTTAGAAAGATTAGAGAGGTCAAGAAAGCCGATAATATGTAATGTTTCAGCAAGGCATATGCATTTAACTCAGGAGGTACTTGAGATTCTTTTTGGTCCTGGATATAAATTGAGGAAATTGAGAGATTTGGTTCAACCGGGAGAGTTTGCAAGCAGAGAGAAGGTTACAATTGTAGGACCAAAAGGGAAAATAGAAAAGGTTAGAGTTCTTGGCCCAACCAGAAAATACTGTCAGGTAGAGGTTTCAAGAACTGACTGTTATGTTTTAGGAGTTCAGGCTCCTGTAAGGGACTCAGGAGATATAAAAGGTTCTGCACCTATAAAAGTTATTGGCCCTTATGGAGAGGTGGATTTAAAAGAAGGATTGATTGTTGCAAGAAGACATATTCATATGACTCCTGAGGATGCTGAGGAGTTTAAAGTAAAGGATAAACAACTTGTAAGAATTTATATTCCTACAAATGGTAGAAGTGTGATATTGGAAGATACACTTATAAGGGTTTCTCCAAAGTATGCTCTTGAATGCCATATTGATACTGATGAAGCAAATTCTGCTGATTTCAAATCTGGAGGATATGTTTATATTGTATAAAAAACAATTTACCATTTGCTATTTGCCATTTGCTATTTGCTGAATAGGAAGGAGGTAAAAATGGCTGAGTATCCAACAGAGGCACTTGGAATGATTGAGACAAAAGGACTTGTTGCTTTAATTGAAGCAGCAGATGCTATGGTAAAGGCAGCAAGGGTTAAACTTGTTGGCTATGAAAAGATTGGTGGAGGTTATGTTACTGTTTGTGTAAGAGGAGAGGTTGCTGCATGTCGTGCTGCCTGTGAAGCAGGAGCAGCAGCAGCACAAAGAGTTGGAGAGCTTGTTGCTGTTCATGTAATACCACAGCCACATCCAGACCTTGAAGGAAAAATGCCAATTTCTATTCCAGAGACATTGAAGAGGAATAAATAAAGAGGAAAGAGAAAACAGTAAGCAGAAAGCAAGAAAAAGGAAATGGAAGCTATTGGAATGATTGAGACAAGGGGATTAGTTGGAGTTATTGAAGCTGCAGATGCTATGGTAAAAGCAGCACCTGTAGAGATTGTAAATTATGAGAAAATAGGAGGAGCATTTACAACAGTTATTGTAAAAGGAAGTGTAAGTGCCTGTTATTCAGCAGTTGAAGCAGGATCAAGAGTTGCTGCAAGAATTGGAGAACTTGTCTCCTGTCATGTAATACCACAACCATATGATGAAGTAGGAATAATTTTTAACTTAAAATGAAAAACTATCAACTCTTAACTCTCAACTCTCAACTAAATCTACGGGAGGTTTTATGCAGTTTGCACTTGTCATAGGGAATGTTGTTTGCACTCAGAAGGATGAAAAGGTTCCAAGAGAGAAACTTCTTCTTGTTCAGCCACTTGATATAAACTGGAAGCCAAAAGGAAATCCTCTTGTTGCTGTTGATGCTGTTGGTGCAGGAGAAGGAGAACTTGTTTTGATTGTGAGTGGTTCTTCAGCAAGACAGACAAAAATAACACAAAATAGGCCTGTTGATACAACAGTTATGGCAATTGTTGATTATGTTGAAAAAGAGGGAAAGATTGTTTTTGATAAGCATAAGATGAAGTTAGTAAGTAGAAAACAGTGAGCATAAATTAGTGGTAAGGAGGGAGGATGGATAGAGCAGAGATTCAGAGAATTGTTGAGGAGGTTATAAAAGCAGTTTCTGGTTCAAAATCTTTAACGCTTCCACCAGAAGCAAAAGGGGATGTTCTTTTTGACAGGATGGAGGATGCAATAGAGCAGGCAGTTATTTCTCAGAAGAGATTGCAAGCGATGGGATTGGATAAAAGAAGGGAAATAATTGAGGCAATGAGGAAAGCAGCAAGGGAAAATGCAGAGAAATTGGCAAAATTAGCTTGGGAAGAAACAGGAATGGGAAGATGGGAAGATAAGGTTCAGAAAAATCTTTTAGCAGCAAATAAGACACCTGGAGTTGAGGATATTCAGCCGGTTATAGCGTATACAGGAGATAGGGGTCTTACTCTTGTTGAAAGAGCACCTTTTGGTGTTATAGGAGCAATTACTCCATCCACAAATCCAACCTCAACAATAATTAATAATTCAATTTCAATAATTGCAGCAGGTAATTCTGTTGTTTTTGCTCCTCATCCAGCAGCAAAGAGATGTTCACAGAAGACAATGTTGATTCTTCAAAGAGCAATAGAACAGGTTGGTGGACCTAAATCACTTATTGTAAGTGTGAAGGAGCCATCTCTTGAAGAGGCAGGAAAACTTTTTGAAGATAAAAGAGTGAAACTTCTTCTTGTTACAGGAGGTCCAGCAGTTGTTAGAAGGGCAATGCAGTGTGGCAAAAAGGTTATTGCTGCTGGTCCTGGTAATCCACCTGTTGTTGTTGATGAAACAGCTCTTTTTCCAAAATGTGCCTATGATATAATTTCTGGAGCAAGTTTTGATAATGGAATTCTTTGTACAGCAGAGAAAGAGGTTATTGTGGTGGAAAAGGCAAAGGATAAGTTTTTGGAAGCAATGAGAAGTGATAAAAGGGCATATGAGTTGACATCTTCACAGATGGATGAACTTGCAAAGATAAATATAAAAGAACCAGGAAGACCGGGCTGTGAAGGTGTTATGAACAGAACATATATTGGTAAAGATGCAAAGGTAATTGCTGAATCGATTGGTTTGAAGGTTCCTGAAGAGGTTCGTCTTTTATGGGGTGTAGTTAGTAAAAATCATCCATACATCTGGACAGAACAGCTACAGCCAGTTTTACCTGTAACTTTTGTAAAGGATATTGATGAGGCAATTGAATTTGCAGTTAGTGTTGAGCATGAAAATCATCATACATTTATAATGCATTCTCTGAATGTTGAGAATTTAACAAGAATGGCAAGGGCTTCTCAGGCATCAATATTTGTTAAAAACGGTCCTTCTTATATGGGACTTGGAATGGGAGAGGGTTATGCAACTTTATCAATTGCAACTCCAACAGGAGAGGGACTTACAAGTGCAAAAACGTTTACAAGACCATTGAGATGTGTTCTTGTTGATTATTTCAGAATAGCATGAAAACTGTTATTAGAAAAAAGAGTTTCCTTTGGGGAACGATCGCGTATGTGGCTCACTCTGGTTCAGAAAAAAGGAAAGGCGGTTTTCCCCTCAGGGGACGTTCGCGAGGGTGGCTCACTCTCTTCAGCGCCTGCCTGCCGGCAGGCAGGGTGGAATGCACAATGTCCTCGCTCGCAAAGCCCCTTCGGGAAAAACCGCCTCCCTTATACTCTCGCTCTATCGCTCTGTCAGACTGTCGCACTGTATGCGTCCTCGGACGTAAAGCCCCCTCAGGAAACTTTTTTTCTTTTATGTTGTGAGATGATAATAAAAAGATTGGGTTATGGTAAGGATATAATTGAAGAAATAGAGAGGGTCTGTAAGAAGAATAGAATAAAGAAGGGGTGGATATTTTTTATTGGTGCTTTTAAAAACTGTGAGATTGGTTATTATTGTCAGGATAAAAAGAAATATAAAAAAATAAAAATTAGAAAACCAGTTGAGATTCTATCAGGAAGTGGAAATCTCAGTTTAAAGGATAATAAGGTTTTTATTCATGCTCATGTTGTTCTTGGAGATGAGAGTGGAAAGGCATTTGGAGGGCATCTTTATTCTGGTAAGATTTTTGCATGTGAACTTTTCATAATACCCAGTAAAGGAAAAATTTTGAAAAGGGAGTTTGATGAGATAACAGGTCTTTCATTATGGAAAGAGTAAGTTTAATAAATAGAATTAAGAGTGCAGGAATTGTTGGATGTGGTGGAGCAGGTTTTCCCACACATGTTAAGGTGAACACAAAAGCAGAGATTGTAATAGGGAATGGTGCAGAGTGTGAGCCACTTTTAAGAGTTGACCAGCAGATGATGGAAAAGTATTCAGAGAAGATTGTAAAGGGACTTGAGTATGTGATGAGTATAACAGGAGCAAAAAAAGGATATATTGCCTTAAAAGGAAAATATAAGGAAGCAATCAAAAATTTACAAATTGCTATTCGCAATTCGTCATTTACAATAGAGATTTTTATTCTTGGTGACTATTATCCAGCAGGAGATGAGCAGGATATTGTATATGAGGTTACAGGAAGGATTGTTCCAGAGGGTGGAATTCCTATTATGGTTGGATGTGTTGTTGACAATGTTACAACACTTTATATGATAGCAGATGCAGTTATCTATAACAGAAATTTTATTTCAAGACCTGTCACAATTGGTGGAGCAGTTAAAGATCCAAAGACAGTATGGGTAAGAATAGGGACTTCCTTCAAAGAACTTATTGAGTATGCTGGAGGAGTTACAGAACCAGATTATGTTGTTATTGATGGTGGACCAATGATGGGAAATATTGTGGATGAGAATAGTGTTGTTAAAAAAACAACATCAGGAATTCTTGTTCTGCCAAGAGATTTAAGATTTATTCAGAAAAAATTAAGAAGTGATAGGGTTGAGGTAAGAAATGGGAAGTCAACATGTGACCAGTGTTTTGAGTGTACAATTACATGTTACAGAAATCTTCTTGGACATAATTTATATCCACATAAAATTATGAGAACACTTTTTCTGGAGCCAGAGAGTTACAGTGAGGAGTCATTACTTACAATGAGTTTTCTCTGTTCTCAGTGTGGTCTATGTGATTTATATTCATGTCCAATGGATTTATCTCCACGAAAAGTTTTTAGATTTATAAGACAGAAACTTATGGAAAAAGGGATAAAAAATCCACATAAAAGGAGTGATTTAAAAGTTCATCCTGAGAGAGATTTTAGAAGAGTAAGTATTAAAAGATTAATTGAGAGACTTGGGATAAAAAAATATGATAGACCTGCTCCTTTTGTTGAAGAGGAATATATACCAGAGAAGGTAAGAATTCCGCTTAATCAGCATATAGGAGCACATGCAGTTCCAAAAGTAAAAGAAGGGGATTCAGTAAAAGAGGGAGATTTGATTGCTGCTTCACCAGAGGAGAAATTGGGTGCTAATATTCATGCATCAATTTCTGGAAGAGTTACAGAGGTAAAAGATGAGTATATTGAGATAACAGGAGTTTAAAGAGGAGGAATAGATGGAAGCTGCAATAGGGTTGTTAGAATTGAATAGTGTTGCGAGAGGAATTGAGGTATGTGATAGTATGCTTAAGGTTGCTGGAGTTGAACTTGTTGAGGCACATCCTACCTGTCCTGGAAAATACATTGTTCTTATAACAGGACTTCTTGCTTCAGTTGAGGAGTCGGTTTCAAAAGGTATTGATACTGGAGGAGATTATGTTGTTGACCGACTTATAATACCGAATGTTCATCCTGAAGTAATTCCTGCAATAAGAGGGACAACAGATGTAAAGGAGATAGAGGCAATTGGAGTTATTGAAACATTTTCAATATCAAGTTGCATAATTGCAGCAGATGTTGCAAGAAAAGCAGCAGATGTAAGGTTAATAGAGATTCGTCTTGCAATGGGACTTGGTGGAAAAGCATATGTCACAATGACAGGTGAAGTAGGAGCAGTAAGAACTGCTGTTAATGCTGGATGCAATGCTTTAAAAGGTGAAGGAATTTTAATTTCAAGAACAGTAATTCCAAAAGCACATCCTGATATGGGAAAAGTAGTTTTATGAGGAGGTGAGATAATGAAGGGAGAATTTACTGCGGTATATGAGAAAAGAGGAAAGTGGTATATAGGATATATAGAGGAAATTCCAGGAGTGAATACTCAGGGTAGAACGTTAAAAGAGGTAAAAAGAAATTTAAGGGAAGCGCTTAAGTTAATACTTGAGGTAAATCGTGAAATCACTCGCAAAACTCTTTCTGGAGAAGAGATTATTAAAGAGTCAATTCATATTACAATTACAAGATGAAAAGGACAAAGATTTTGAAATACCTTAAAAAATTAGGGTGTATTGTTTATAGGGAGGGAAGAAGACATACTGTATTGTGGAATCCAAAAAATAATAAAACTTCTACTCTACCAAGACACACAGAGATAGATGATTTTCTGGCAAGGAAAATATGCAGAGATTTAGGAGTGAAGGAGATAAAGTAGATGGAGGAGAATTATGAGGATAGCAATAGGAAGTGACCATGCTGGTTTTGATTTGAAGGAGGAGTTAAAGAAGTTTCTTGAAAAAGAAGGATACGAGGTTAAGGATTTTGGATGTTATTCTAAGGATTCAGTTGATTATCCAGATATTGCTTTACTTCTCTGTGAAGCAGTGAGGAAGGGTGAATGTGAAAAGGGGATTTTACTTGATGGAACTGGTGGTGGAATGACAATGACAGCAAATAAAATTAAAGGTATAAGGGCTGTTTGTGTATACAATGAAATGACAGCAAGATATGCCTCCGAACATGACGACTGTAATGTTTTATGTATTGGAGCAAAAATGGTAGGAGACCTTCTTGCAAAAGAGATGGTAAAACTCTGGCTTACAACACCTTTTGGTGGTGGAAGACATGAAAGGAGATTGAATAAAGTAAAAAGAATTGAGGAGATGTATTAAAAGGTGATAAGGCTAAAGTATGTCTAAAAGATGAGAGTTATTCTTGCAAGTGATCATAGAGGATATGGGATGAAGGAAGAGATAAAAAAATGGCTTAAAGAAAAGGATATAGAATTTTTTGATGAAGGATGTTTTTCTGAAGAAAGTTGTGATTATCCTGATTATTCAATAAAAGCAGCAGAAAAAGTATCAAAAGGAGAATTTGATTTAGGACTTTTTTTCTGTCATACAGGTCAGGGTATGGTTATTTCAGCAAATAAGGTAAAAGGAGTAAGGGCAGCTCTTGTTTTTAAGAGTGAGATTGGGAAATTATCAAAAGAGCATAATAATGCAAATGTGTTGTGTTTTCCTGCTGGATATATAGATTTGGATGAGGTAAAGAGTGCAATTCTTGGATGGATTGAAGCAGAGTTTAAAGAAGAAAGACATAAAAGAAGAATTGAGAAAATTAAAAAATATGAAGAAATAACAAGTAACAAGGCTAAAGGCTAAAATGTATCCGGCAAAGGTTATTGGAAGAGTTGTTGCGACAAGGAGTTATGAAACAGTAAAAGGAAAGAAACTTCTTCTGATTCAACCAACTGACTGGTATGGAAATCCAAAAGGTGACCCAATTGTTGCAGCAGATAGTGTTGGAGCAGGAGCAGGTGAGTTTGTTTTTTATGTTAAAGCAAGAGAAGCTTGTTTTCAGTGGATGACAAAAGATGAACAAACTGTAGAGGAGATGCCACCATTTGATGCAACAATTATGGGAATAATTGATGGCGTTACATTAATTGAACATGATTCTAATGATGAATAGAGATATTTTAAAAGAAGAGGAAGGTGGTTTTCTCCTCAGGGGATGCTCGTCCCGATATATATCGGGAAGGAGAAGCGGTTTCCCCTTCGGAGGACGCTCGCGTATGTGGCTCGCTCTACGTCCTGCGGTAGAATGCCCTATGTCCTCGGACGTAAAGCCCCCTCAGGGAAAACCGCTCTCCTTATACTGTCGCTCTGTCGCTCTGTCAGACTGTCGCACTGTATGCATCCTCGCTTGTAAAGCCCCTTCGGGAAAAACCACCTACCATTTGCTATTCGCTATTTGCTATTTGCTATTAACTGTACCACTATGAAGGTCTGTAAGGTTGTTGGAAATGTATGGGCTACAAGGAAACATTGGGTTTTGAAAGGACTTAAACTCTTGCTTGTAAGGGAACTTGATGTTGAAAAAGGAGAACTTATAGGAGATATAATGCTTGCTGTTGATAAGAGTGTTGATGCTGGAATAGGAGATACAGTTCTTGTCATTGATGAAGGAAATTCTGCAAGACAGATACTTGAAAATCCAAGAGCAGGAATAAGAACAATAATTGCTGGAATTGTTGATGAGGTAAAAAAACAGGAAATTTATAAGAGGTATCATTGATGAGGAGGAAATATGAATAATAAGGATTTTGAAATTACCTGGGGAAGTGCTGGAAAGGATATTTCTCCTAAGGAGGGAAGTGTTAGAGTTGGAACTGCTGGAAAGATCCCCCCTGAAGAGGCAGTTCTTACATCAAGTTCAACAAGTGGAAAAGTTTTTGCTCCATGTCCTGCGTATAAGGATGGAGTTGAGTGTTCTGCATGCGGATTGTGTGTTGTAAGAAAAGAAGGAGAGGTAAGAGGAATAATTGCAGCAGGAGCAGGAAGGATATCTGCACTTCATCCTCAAAAGGTCTCTCCTGATTTAGCAAAGTATATTGACCACACTCTTCTTAAACCATCAGCAACTAAAGAGGATATAAAAAGATTGTGTGAGGAAGCAAAAAAGTATGGTTTTGCAAGTGTGTGTGTTAATCCTTCATGGGTTTCTTATTGTAAGAAACTTCTTCAAGGTTCAGATGTTAAGGTCTGCACTGTTATTGGATTTCCTCTTGGTGCAACAACTCCAACTGTAAAAGCAATGGAAGCAAGAGAAGCGGTGATGAATGGTGCAGATGAGGTTGATATGGTTATAAATGTTGGAGCATTGAAAAGTGGGGACTATCAACTTGTTCTTGATGACATAAAAGCAGTAAGAGAAGCAACTAAGGGAAAGATTTTGAAGGTCATAATTGAGACAGCATTACTCACTGATGGTGAAAAGGTTAAGGCATGTCAACTTGCAAAAATGGCAGGTGCAGATTTTGTGAAAACATCAACTGGTTTTGGTCCTGGAGGAGCAAAGGTATCAGATGTTGCTTTGATGAGGGAAGTTGTTGGTCCCTCTATGGGAGTTAAAGCAAGTGGTGGAATAAGAACAAAAGAGCAGGCAGAAGAGATGATTTCTGCAGGTGCGACAAGGATTGGAGCAAGTGCTTCTGTTCAGATTATAAAAGGTGGTGAGGGAAAAACAGATTATTAAAGAGCAGTGAGAAGGAAAGTGGTTTTCCCCTCAGGGGACGTTCGCGAGAGTGGCTCACTCTCTTCAGCGCCTGCCTGCCGGCAGGCAGGGTGGAATGCACAATGTCCTCGCTCGCAAAGCCCCTTCAGGAAAAACCGCCTCCCTTATACTCTCGCTCTATCGCTCTGTCAGACTGTCGCACTGTGTGTGTCCTCGTTCGTAAAGCCCCCTCAGGGAAAAAACCACCTGCCATTCGCTATTCACCATTTGCTATTTGCTATTTGTTATTTATAAAGGAGGTGAGTATGGCCGAGATGCAACTTGCACTTGGAATGATTGAAACAAAAGGACTTGTTGCTCTGATTGAGGCAAGTGATGCCATGGTAAAAGCAGCAAAGGTTACACTCTCTGGTTATGAGAAAATTGGTGGAGGTTATGTTACAACATTTGTAAGAGGAGAGGTTGGAGCAGTAAGAGCAGCAGTTGAGGCAGGAGCAGCAGCAGCTCAGAGAGTTGGAGAACTTGTAAGTGCACATGTAATTCCAAGACCTGATAATCAACTTGAGAAGATTTTACCACAGGGATAATTGAGATAGTGTAAAGGGCAAAGTGTAAGGGATAAGGGATTTAAAATATGGATGAAAAGGATTTGATATTTGATGTTTTGAGAGAAAAGAACTGGAAAAAGGAAGAAAGGAAAGGGAAATTTGGTTTTTTTGTTAAAGGAAATTATATAAAATCTTATACAAAGTTTCCGAAAAAGGAACTTATTGGAGAAAAAGAAGTGAAGGATTGGATAATGAAGGGAAAAAGAAGGGTGGTAGTTAAAAGGGGAACAATAATTACTCCTCTTGCATGGGAACTTATAAAAGAGAAGAATATAGAGGTGAAATTTGATTGAAGAGGTTTTAAAAAAGGTAAAGGAAAGGGAAGAGGAGTTTTTAAAGGTTATAGAAGAGGAGAAAAGAAAGATGGAGAAGGAGATAGAGGAGTATTCTGATCAACTTAAAAAAAAGAAAAAAGAGACACTCTCTGAAATAGAGGAAAAGGCAAAGATTATTGAAGAGAAAATTGTTGCTGAGGCAAAGGTTGAAGGAGATGTTATAATTGAAAAAACAGAGAAAGAAATTAAAGATTTGGAAAGGAAGTTTAATGAGAAAAAGGAAGATGTTTTGAAATGGCTATTTCAGAAGTAAAAAAGATTTATATAATGGGATTGAAAAAGGATGAGGATAGGGTTATAACATTTTTACAGGAGAAAGGTTGTATAGAAGTTTCGGATGCAGTTAAAGAGTTTGAAAAAAAAGAGGAAAAAGTAAGTTTAAAAGAGATAGAGGATTCTCTTAATAAAATAAAATTTATCTTAAACTCTCTTGGAGTTGATATAAGGAGGGTTTCTTTAAGGGGAAGGGGAGAGGAGAGTTTTGAGTTCAATAAGATTTATGAGGAACTTAAAACAATAGATGATGAGATAAGAAGAATTGAAAATGAAAAAAGGGAACTTTTAAAAAGAAAAGAGATTCTAAAAAATTTCTTATCATTTGATTTTCCTTTTATTTATTTAAAGTCATTAAAGGAGTTTAGATGTTATCTTGTAGAAATTAGAAAAAGGGAGATTGAAAAATTTAAGAATGAGATTTCAAAAATTCCATTTAAGTTTTATGAGGTTGCAAAAAAAGAAAAAGGAGTTTTATTTTACTGGGTTGTTGTTTCAAAGGATATAAATATTGAGGAAAAATTTAATGTTGTTTTACTTCCTGATATTGAGGATTCACCAAAAAAAGAGATTGAAAAAATAGATAAGAGATTAAAAGAACTTGAAAAAGAAAAACAGGAATTAAACCTTTCAAAGAAAAGATA
>Ga0180300_10001153_pt1 | contig 12184 bp, 7 predicted proteins | sample GuaBasSediGuay15_FD_121798 | JGI IMG/M metagenome (GOLD analysis project Ga0180300, IMG submission 121798) | Subseafloor sediment microbial communities from Guaymas Basin, Gulf of California, Mexico - Guay15, Core 4569-2, 21-24 cm | ecosystem: Environmental > Aquatic > Marine > Hydrothermal... | reverse complement strand
TCGGATAAGCCGGGAAGAATATCTTCTTGAATCCTATAACTGGCGCAAAAAACAGCAGCATTTGAATTCATACATTCCAAGAAAAGCTTGATTGCCTCCAAATACTTGTCTACCGTCTCTTTTTCAAGTTCCTCTCCTCTAGTGGTTAACTCTTCTGGAACCAAAGTTACAATTTTTGAAGGATCGGCAAAAGAAGGCACAATTTTTCCATCATAATTTGTTAAGCCAATAGTTTCGCTAAAAGCCTTTATAGGTTTTAATGTCCCAGAACAAAAAATGCAAAGCCTAAATTTGTTCCATCTGTCTTTTAGTAGCTCTGCAGCTCTCATATCCCATATCTCAAAAACAAAGTTACCGTTTTCTCGAAATTTTAGAAAAGCAATTCCATTAATATTCAAAGATTCTAGGGCTGCAAGCCAAAAATGGCCCAAATGGAAAAGAGAAGATCTAGGGGCTTTTCCTTCCTTTATTTGCCTGGAGTGGATGAGACTTCCATATCTAACAAGAAGTTCAAGTTCTTTAACATCTATATCTGAAGATTCGAGAACCATTTTAGGGTCAAAAACATCGTCTTCGCCACTAATTTTCCTGCCTTCACTTTCTAATACTTTCATCAAATCTTTAAGCTTACTCTTTAATATCGTGACTTTTTCGGATTTAAAACTGTTAAGCTCACCTATTGCTCTTTTAACGGAGCCAATAGTTATTCTATCAGAGTTGATTGATGAGGCAGCGTATTGAAGATTATGGGCTTCATCCACTACGAGGAAAGAATTTCTAAACGGCACTAACCTGTTTATGGTCCAGCCAAGGTCACTAATAATATAATTGTAGCTGAGAGAAACAACCTTAGCATATCTTAAAAGCTCCATTTGCAAAAAATAAGGACACATATCGGTTTCTTTAGCAAACTCATATATTTCGGAGAAAAGAAGAGGCTGTTTCAACAAAGAATTTACAAGATAAACATTTTGATAGTATGGGCATTCCTTTCTCTTCTTTCTACAAAGAATCGAGACACCAGTATAATCTTGAATCTTAAGCTCCCTAGCAAGTAAACACATGTCTCTTTTACCTCTAAAAGATAAACCAAAAATCCTAATTTTCTTTCTCTCAACAATTTCCTTTAATTCCTCAATAGGTCTATCAGTTTCATTCCCAGTCCTAACAGCCCAAATAATACGTCGATTTCCCCCTACAACATAAGGTAAAAGAGCAGCAAGAATAACAGGTGTTTTACCAAAACCAGTAGCAGCATGAATACAAACATTAACCTTTTCCCTAACCCCTTTTTCGATAAATTCAATAACTTCATGTTGATGTTCACGTAAAGAGTAAGGAAAAAATCTAAGATCCACCATGACAAACACCAATATAAACATAAATAAAAGCGAATGTAAAACTTCTAAACTTTCCTATTAACACACTAATATCAAAATTAGATAAATCACACCTTCCTTACAGAATTCATTCACAATCAAAGAAGCAAACATAGTTTTATTCAATCAACTTATAAATAAAAAAGATAGATGAATTTAAGGTGTCTTTTTAAACTTCTTTATCAATGCTACTACAGCGACCAATGTAACAATTGTTATCGCAGCGAAAAACAGTAGTTTTCTACGCGTCGACGGAGGTACTTCTCCTTCTTCCATTATTGCCTTTGAAGTATATACCACTATTTCTGGATCATTATCTACACGGTAACCATCCCACTTCGGGAACGAAGTAGTTACTATGTAAGTTTCCCTATCCACCAACCACTGTGACACGCTGTCACCCGTTTCAGATTCGTACATTGCTTTAAACGCTGAAAATGGCTCTGTAGCAGAATATGCCGTGTAAGTTTTATTGTCTTTACCCCAAACATATGTTGTTCCTCCGAACTTCATATCTGCTACACTAGCATTTTGAACAACGTATGAAAACCTAGCTCCTACCGTAGCATCGTCAGAATCAACGGCAGCTTTCTCTGCAGCAAATGTTGAACGAGTAACATTAGTTAGTTTTGTGAAATACGCTATGGCAAGTGACTTACCTTCCAGTTCAGCTGTAGTGTTGAAATCTAGCAACTCCCAGTTTCCAATGTATTGATCAATTTTCATCGATGCATGATTGTTCAGTTCTTCTTCACCCGTTTCCTCCACTGAGAAATGCACTATGAGTGACAATTTATCTATGGTTGCTCTGGAAACAGCATAGTCAAAGTCCGTAGGAATAACACCAATTTCACCTGTTGAAGACAGATAATATCTCCATATGCTTCTAAGACCTCTACTAACTCTTGTCGGATATAATATACCACTTACATTTTCCAACGTAACTCCGAAATCAACAGTTTCATTATCAGGTACAGTTTCTCTTCCGCTTGAATTAACCGAGTTGAATGGTCGCTTAAACACAATGTTGTCAACGTTGTTTATCAAGAAGGTATGAGAGACTTCGTAGGGCATCGGAATGCCGTTGGTGACATTAAAGGTTGCTGCACCATTTTCATCAAAATCATCGTAAAGTAGGAGCCCTGCATAAGAAGTCTTAAGCGTAACCCAGTTCACAGAGTTTTCTGAAACGGCTGTTCTATATGTTTGTAAGGTTGCAAAGTGGAACCATGTCCATTCGAACCTAGATGTGTTAAGCCACCAACGTCTACCACTGTATTCCTCTGACGTAATGTTTCTCGTCAATGGTGCTAAAGCCCAGTAACCAGACTTGGGCTTATCTTTCTCCGTGTTCCAAATTGTGCTGTTGATTTTCTGCATGGTCTCCTGGTTTACAACAGTTTTATTCTCCGCATAATACCAGATGAAGGTCTCAGACCATGAAACATCCCAGACATGGTGCACAGTACCCATCCAGGCCAAGGTCAACAGTTCATCCCCAGTCACATCTTTATCTGGATTCCACAATATTTTCACAAACAGAACTTTCCAAGTCTTCGTAATGTTGGCATCAACAGACCAAATGCGTTCAACATAATATTGATCATCTGTTGTCGATAGGTCACCATCAAGGTCTAAAGCACCGTTGGGAGCTACCGCCCACTGTCGACCCCACCAATTAGGTGTCTCTCCAACTGTGAAAAACGATGGTTGATGCAACACAGCACCCTTAACAAAGCTCATTTTACCAGTTGAAGTGTAAAAATCTACCTTATACCAGTATACACCATCCGCTGGCTCCTCCGTAAAACGACACTGAAAGTTCAAAATCAGAATACCTGATGTAGCCTTCTTAGACATATTCTCAACTTCAAACGCTGAAGGCAAACTGGTATTTTGCTTTGAGTCTAAATAAATTGGTGGTTCATAAGGAATTAATGTTCGATTTTCGTACCATGCACTGTAGCTATCTGCTGTAACATCGTATTCGATGTGAATATTTAAACTTGAGAAGAAGTTTTTCCTTAAAATAATCGTTGAAATTGTTGTGTTGACAGATATCAGGGAGCTCATGGTGTTGTTGTCTGCTGCAAGCCCGATAGTTAAGTTGAATGGCTCCTCTTTGTCCACATGTCTCAACACATTTCCCGTGGTCGGATCTACTATTTTGTGTAGGCTCAGTGGCGTATTTATTCCTAATACGTAAAACAGGCGTTCCTTCAAATCTCTTCTAACAGCGTTGCCATGTTCATCTAAAACTTTAATTTGAAATATTAGACGCACACCGCTTGCCATGTTTTCTGTGAAATATCCTGCCCAAGTTACCTGGCCATCTGTGGCTCCACTAAGCGTATTGTTCAAAACAAATTTGTCCTGCGTAGCATTATACTCTACAATGTGTTCGTAGCGTTTTATGCTACTATTCCATGTGAAGTACTCGCAACCAATGCCAACTTCAATGTCGCCGTTTTCATATTTGAAAACAAGCTTAATACGAACATTTATGTCCCTTGTTACAGTTTTTCTCGTGAAAGGATTGTACAAAGTAACTGTCACAGTTTTCTTTTCTCCTGTAGGCAAAAGCCATACAGCATAGCTAATATTTCCGCTCGGATAGTTTATTCGAAACATTATCGTTTCATTGTGAAGCACTGTCCACGTTTCTTCACCTTGTTCATTTAATATTTCAAAAGTGTATTCTCTTGGTGAACCTAGTATTAACTCTGGGAACAAATCTTCTAAACAATACTGACTCCAAGAAGGTACAATCTTCTTATCTTTGGTATCCATTATGTACATCCATGAACTGTATGCACCGTTTGGCGCATTTTCACCAAATCTGCCGACAAATTCAACAACATAGTTTTTCGATCCATTAGTGAAACTGCACGACGTAACATTTAAATCGAACACTCTTTCCCCGATCTCCAGCGATACATCGCTCTTAGATCTATCTATTACTATGCTTCTAGCTCTCCACTGTTCGGCCCCGTTTTCAACACTTAGCCAGAGGGATACTGTTGCTGTGACGTTTGGCTCCTTGAGATGCAATATAATATTTACCAACTTTAAATCAGCATCTTCATCGAAAATGTCTTTGGGGATTGTTGCTACAATTTTAAACCATTCATCATAATTAATTGAATTATCAGTCAATGGTGTTCCATTTGGGTATTGATAACCTATTTCAAGAGTTGGACCAAACTCCCACCTACTGCGTTGTCTACTAATTTCAATCGTACTGGTGTTGCTAATTTCCTTCCAATCTACTACGATTTCACCGGTGTCGCTGGTTTGAGCAGCAGTTTCTGGCGTTGATGGCGGTAGAAGTAGAACTAACAGTAATATTATAGTTAAAAATTTTAAATATTTGATAACGGTGTTTTTTCTCACGTTTTTCACCCATTTTTACACTACTTATTTTAAGCTAAATTGTTGCAGTATGTATTATAACTTCATATTCACTTTTATCTGTAGCCCCAAGGCAGGCGACATGCATGTATAATGAAGTTTTACTTACATTTAAACATACATGAAAAGAATAATTATCTATTTAAGAAAAACCTACATTCCAAAACAAAAACTCACAATAACAATGAGAAGAAAAGAAAAATAGCCGAGTTTAATCTTCGTATCCAATCAAATTTGTAACTAAACTCTGATACCTAAAACCTTCCAAAGTAATTCCTTTCTCAGCTGCTAAATGAATAGCTAAGAAATGTAAAGGAATAATATTCACGATAGGAGCGAAAATCTCAGACAACCTAGGTACTCTTAACAAAAAGTTTGAAACTTCTTTCAGACCATTGTTCTCCTCATCGCTAACTACGTATGTTAATGCACCTATTTCCTTTAAAGCTTTCAGCAACTGCATCGTTCTATTGAAACTTTTACCTGAATGAGCAAAAACAACCACCGGAGTATTCTTTTCGATAGGAAACATCTGATAATGGCAAAATTCCTCAAGTTCAACAGCTTCACTATGCATCCAAGCCAATTCCTTCATCTTAGCCATGCCGAAAAGAGCGGAGGCATAGCACGGACCCCCACCAGTTAAATGAACATGTTCACCCATAGAAAACCTTTTTGCAGCTTCCATATTTCTCTCCATATTCTCGCGACTTATAACTTCTTTAGCTTTCAGTGGTAAAGAGAAAATTTCTTTCTTGAATTTCTCAAATTTCTCATCTGGAAGAAAGCCACATTTATTGCCTAGCCATAAAGCCAAGGTGGCACAAGCTGCCATAGCTGTTGTTGAAGTAGCTGTAGGTGAACCAAAAGTATCATCAACTTTCGTTAAAATAGTATAATCTGAGATTCTAGCAATAGGCGAATCCCTTTCGTTAGTAATTGCTACAACTTGAGCTGTATTATCTTTGGCTTTCCTTACAGCTTCAAGAGTTCTCGCTGTTCTACCAGATGCTGAAAAAGCAATAACCACAGTTTTATCCGAGCATTTCGTGTATTTAGCGAGTTCTAATGCTTCTTCGGCACATGTCATAATGTTAGAAAATTCTCTAAACATGTATTTACCTGCTATTCCTGCAAAGAAACTGTCTCCACAACCTGTAAGTAAAATTTGACCTATACCTTTCTTTAATAGTGCCTCGGATATTTCTTCTGAAACTTTCCAGGAGCTTTCAATAGTCTTTTCAAGATATTCAGGTTGCTTAATAACGACAGATTTTATTCTCTTGAGGAAATTTGACATTTCCATAACATTCTCACACTCCAATAGCTAGACAATACATTAATAAGATATCGTAAATTAAACCATAAAGTATTCGTTTCTGAGAGATGTAATTGAAGATATGTGTAGATTTTCGATACGCTCTTAAAAGGATTGAACAAAGTAGCTATAACTTCTTTAATACCTATGTGGAATCGGATGAAAAATGGTGAATTGTGATGGAAGAAGTGGTTAAGAAGGGAGTAGGTGGGGTCGTGTTTAGAAAGATAGTAGTAGAGGCTAAACTGCTAAGTCCACTCAAAAATTTTTCTCTAGACATACAATATGTGGAGTATAGAAAAGATCCTCTTTTAGACAGATGGACTAGAATAAACATATTGAGAGCATCGAGAACAAAACAAGTAGAAGAGAGAAATGGAAAGGTGTTCGAAGAAATAGTTAGGGAAAGTGAAGTTAAATGTCCGTTTTGCCCAAAAAGGGTTTCAAGCGATACACCCATGTTTACCAGCAATCTCGTAGATTCTGGTAGATTCAAAAGAGGTTCGTTTATTTTGTTTCCAAATATGTTTCCCTTCGCTAAATATCATTGCGTAGGTATAATTTCCAGAGAACATTATTTAGAATTAAACAAAATTTCACAAGATATCTTGGAAGACTGTTTAATCAGCTGTAGAGACTTTTTCAAACTAATAACAGCTAAAGATCCGGATGCAAGATACATAATGGTAAATTTAAACCACTTACCTCCAGCTGGGGCCTCAATAATACATCCACACGTACAAATAATTCAAGATTACAAACCAACAACCATGCTTAAGAAAATACTGGAAGCATCAGAAAACTATTATAAAACTTATGGAAGCTGTTTCTGGGAAGACTTGGTGGAGTCGGAGATAAAAATAGGTGAAAGACATATTTTAAGAGGAGAAATATTAGATTGGATTGCATCCTTTGCTCCCTTAGCGGATAAAGAGATTATTGGAATATGCAGAACACGTAAAGAATGTTTCATCGATCTAAGTAACGATGAACTTATAATGATGGCCAAAGACATATCAACCATATTATCTCTTCTACACGATAAGCTTGAAGTTAAAAGTATTAATATGTCCGTGTATAGCGCCCCCATAGGGCTAGAATGCAAGCATTTCAGAATTCATATCCGAATAATATCGCGAAGCAAACCAACAACTCTATATACAAACGATAGAGGTTTCATGGAAGTTCTTCAAACCGAACCTGTTGTTACATCTCTCCCAGAAACCATAACACGCACACTTAGAAATTAATCGAAAATCGCTGAAAAAATAGATTAAATTTAGCGGTCAAACTAAAAGAAATGAAAATTTTTGGTTGAAGTTTTAGCCTTTAATTACCCAGCCTACCATTCCTTTAACATAGTACTTCTGGAAAACAGCATAAATTATGACTGGAACTATCATAACTAATATAGCGCCAGCACACAGTGCATCCCAAGGTGTGTGATATTTTCCTTTCATCCAAACAAGGCGTTGAGTGGCTACTAGCTTATCAGGAGAGTATATAATAAGTAAAGCGAGAAAGAAGTCGTTCCAAACCCATGTAAACTGCAGAGCAGTTACTGAAAGCAAAGCTGGCAACGACATTGGAAGTACAATTCTCAGAAATATTTGGAAGTCTGAAGCACCGTCTACTCTTGCAGCTTCCTCTACTTCGATGGGAAGCGTAAGGAAAAAGTTCCTTAGAAACAGAATAATCCATGGAAGTCCCCACGCAGTATGAACAAGAATTAAGCCTAAATACGTGTTTATAAGCCCGAGATTGATCATTATTCGGAAAAGCGGTATGGCAACCATTTGCTGCGGCATTGCCATCATAATTATGATGGTAAGGAAAAGATACGTTTTAACTGGAAAACTAAATCTCGCAAAAGTATAGGCTGCAAGTGCTGCAATAAACACTGGCGTAATCATTGCAAGAGACGCAATTATGAACGAGTTAAGAAGACCTCTACCTAGTGGAGTAGTTGGGTGATTCAAAGCTTCTACAAAATTTTCAAGTGTAGGATGAAACTCTTTGAAATTCCACCATCCATGTAAAACCTCTCTTATAGGTCTTATTGCCACCATAAAAATACTGACAACTGGCAAAATCCATACTACACCAATTAACAATGCTACTACGTGAGCTACTACTGTAGAAACTTTTCCTTTCATTTTCTTCCCACCGCCGTTTTTGCTATCCAAATAGCTGGTGGCAGCGTCAATAGTGTAAGAAGTGTTGCTAAAACTGCTGCCTCATTGAAATTAAAGGCTACAAAAGCCTTTATATACATTAAAATAGCCAAAACCATGCTTGCTCCTCCCGGACCTCCTCCAGTGGCAGCATACACGATGTCAAAAATTTTTAACTCATATAGTACGGTCATGACTACAACAACGAGGGTTGCAGGTTTAAGCAAGGGAAGTGTGATATGAATGAATTTGCGGAAGGATGTAGCACCATCTATTTCAGCTGCTTCATAATATTCACGAGGTATCGCTGCTAACGCTGCAGAGTATACGATCATACTAAACCCTGTCCACATCCACACTCCACTAAGTATTGTGGCAAGCAAGGCTGTTTCTGGATGATATGTCCACGAAATATTAGCTAAGGGATGTAATCCTATAAATCTTAAAACAACATTTACTATTCCAACGTCCTTATCAAATAAGAATTCAGCTAATAATCCCCCTATGACCATGGGCATTACCATTCCCAAGAAAACTATCGATTTAATTATTGATGCTCCTCTAACTTCTTTTAAAACAATTGCGAAAAAGAGCCCGAGGAATAAGGTTAATGGAAGATGAATAGCTATCCACATAGCATTGTGTATTAATGCCCCCCATGGAGGTGATTTATAGGGGAATCTATCTAAATTAATTATTTCTTTGCTTCTTAAAACCTTAAAATAACTGTGCAATCCCACAAATTCACCGTTGGGCGAAAGAAAACTAAGCCATAGTGTTTTGATAATAGGATAAATCACAAAAATTGTAATAAGAATAACCGCGGGAGCTAGAAAAAATAAGGGAGTTGTGTTTTTTTGCGACATTTTTTCACCTGCCGCTTAAGGTGCTTTCGCTTCTATATTTGCTAATACGTCTTCCCATTCATCTGGATGAACCCATAAATACTTCAATTGATCCCAGAAGGTAGTTTGGAACTCGCCGCCAACTGTATCGTCAAGATCGGTAACTGCTGTTGCTCCCTCTAAAAGTTGAGCCACTCTTTTATCGACTTCAGGATAATCGTCGAGTTTTACGCCGAGATTTGTAGCAATGTGACCGCCTTGCTTTACCTGTATTGTTTGGCCTTCAGCACCCGAAAGGAATTTAACCAATTCTTTCGCTTCAGCTGGATACTCTGTGTATTTTGGTATGAACATGAAGTCTGGACCGAAAACGAACGCCTCCGCACCTGGTAATGAGAAAACACCTAGATCGCTAGCGTTATCAACCATACCCGTTATCCAACTCCCCATGAAGTATAGAGCATGGGTTCCTTCCCACCAGTCCTCTAATATTAAAGTCCAATCTTTAGGTTCACTAAAGTATCCTGCCTTAAGTAATGGAACCAATTTATCTCTAAAGATAGCTTTAACTTCATCACTTGTCCACGAAACACTACCATCTATAAGACCTTGAAAGAGTTCTGTGCCACCAAAAGTTAGTATGAAATGTTCAGTTACATCGGAAAGAGGCCATCCAACACCATCTCCACTTGCTATTGGCGCCTCTATACCGGGAATTTCACTAATGGTTTCCAGTAGGGTTTCAAATTCAGCCCATGTTGTAGGTACTTCAAGGTTATGCTCCTCAAAGAAAGATATTCTATACCAGAAGCCAGGTTTAACTTTTCCAGTGTATGGTGCACCATAAATTTTTCCATCAACGGTAACTTGATCTACAGTGCCAGGCATAAAGTCATCTGGATTAATAACATCACTAACATCAAGTATATGATCTGTGTTATTTGCTATCCACCACGCCCACATGAATATTACATCAGCAGGAGCCATTCCTGATTCAAACTGTGCTGGTAATATTGTTGCTAAATCTTCTGCTCTATAGATTCTATACTCAACCTCTATGCCAGTTTTCTCTGTAAATGCTTCTAAAACGGGTGTAAAACTTTCCATTTCTGCTCCGGACCAAGGGCCAATTACTGTTAACGTTGGCTTAGCTGGTGCTGGTTTAACTAGCCAGCCGATTCCAAAACCTACGAGAAGACATACTATAGCAACTACAATTACTAGAGTTTTTGCTTCTCTAACTGCTGCTATTATATTCCCCTCCTACATTAGACTGGGGTAATTTCACACAAATGCAGTATATAAGTTTTTTGCCAAAAGTTAGTCGATTTTATGGAAAAAATGAACACCATGAATATATTTTTTACCCATTTTAAAAACAATTTGTTTATAAGCATATTTTGGTAATATACCTTATTTAGTCGAACGTTTAGTTGAAAGAAGGGCAAAGATCTAACAAAAATATAATACCCCGATTTTCAGAGGAAATAAGATATGGCAAAATTTTAGTGACTAAATCAAATTGAGATCAAATGTGAAAATAATGGGGATGGTTAGGTGAACATAGAAGAAATAAAAAACAAGTTACGCCGAGATGTTGAAAAGCTAAGAAGTCCATATGGATATCTTAATGCTGGGTACCCGAGATACTACACCCTTTTTGGCCGCGACTCTATAATTTCCGCATGGCAAATGTTAAAAATAGATCCCTCAATTGCACAAGCCACTCTTCAAATCTTATCCAAATACCAGGGGAAAACTGTAGACCCAAAATCAGAAGAAGAACCTGGAAAAATTTTACATGAATATAGATTCGACCCTAAAGAGCAAGCAGAATTACCGAAATGGAAGTTTCCATACTATGGAAGCATTGATAGTACACCTCTTTACATATTTTTAGCAGCAGAGTACCTTAAAACCACTAATAATACCGTCTTTATATCAAAAATATGGAAAAACATTCAAGCTGCTTTCAAGTGGATTATAAACTACGGAGACAAAGATGGGGACAGCTATATAGAATATCAAAGAATGAATCCCTACGGACTCTTTCATCAAGGATGGCGAGATGGCATTGAAGATCATTTAAAAATTAAACCTCCCGTAGCTATTGTTGAGGTTCAAGGCTACGTTTATGTAGCTTATCACAGTTTAGTTTACATTGCTCAGAAGCTCGACAAAGATGGCAACCTTATAAAGGAGGTAACTGGGAGAGCAAAAGAGTTAAAGGAAAAGTTTAATCGAGATTTTTGGATGGAGGAAGAAAAATATTTCGCTTTAGCTCTTGACGGAGAGAAAAAACAGAGAAAAGCTGTTTCCTCTAATCCTGGGCATCTTCTCTTTACTAAAATCATTGATGGGGACAAAGTAGACTATGTGGTTAAACGACTTTTCCAACCAGATTTATGGACTCCTTATGGCATTAGGAACCATTCTACAAAAGAGCCAGACTTTGACCCCTACAGTTATCACCTTGGATCTGTGTGGCCTCATGACAATTGGATCATTTATAAAGGTTTACAAAAACTCGGCTACCATCAACAGGCTGAAAAAATCAAACGAGCTTTACTACGAGCCTATCAGAAACTTAATAAAATTCCCGAACTCTACACGGTTATAAATAACGAAATTGTTGACCTATCTACACCTACTGAAGGTGTCCATCACGTGTTAGCTAATCCACTACAAGCATGGGCTAGCGCTGGCCTACTCGAAATGATTACAAACAACTAAACCCATTTTAAAATTTAGGAGACTTGCACCGAAACTAAAATTACCAGCACAGTAAAAACGAAGAGAAGAGAAAATGTAAAGTTCATGTAAATATGTATTAAACGAAGAAACTTTATTGTCAGTAAATCCATCAATTATATAAAACCTAAGTGTCATAATATAGGTTATGATCTTTAACCCGAAAGCTTGAGGGGGACTACCTCTTCCTCTAGCTGAAATGGAGGCTTAGTTTGTGGTTGATGTCGTCCTTGAACACTTAACAAAATATTATGGTAAGGTTAGAGCAATAGAAGACATAAATCTACATATTAAAGATAAAGAGTT
>Ga0180300_10001152_pt1 | contig 12188 bp, 9 predicted proteins | sample GuaBasSediGuay15_FD_121798 | JGI IMG/M metagenome (GOLD analysis project Ga0180300, IMG submission 121798) | Subseafloor sediment microbial communities from Guaymas Basin, Gulf of California, Mexico - Guay15, Core 4569-2, 21-24 cm | ecosystem: Environmental > Aquatic > Marine > Hydrothermal... | reverse complement strand
TATTTAACATAATCTTTAAAATACGGTACAACCCTTTCTACGAAAGCTTTAAAAATTTTAGAGGATTCCTCATTTAAGAATCCCCCTTTCTCTTTAAACCACATGGGAATTGTAAAATGATGAAGTGTTAAAATTGGTTCAATATTAAGTTTTCTCAGTTCTCTTAGCATATCTACATAATGCTCTATCTCTTTTTCGTCAAACTCCCCCTCTCTTTTTTCAATCCTGCTCCACTCTATGGAAAATCTATAAGAATTGTTATTCAGGAATTTTATCAATTCAAAGTCTTCTCTGTATCTATTATAATGGTCACAGGCCGGGTGTGATGAATCTTTTGTTTTTATCTTACCGAGTTTTTCCCATTCCCACCAATCATTATAGAAATTTCCACCTTCTACCTGATGGCTGCTTGTTGCTGTTCCCCATAAAAATTTTTCCATGTCAAACCTCCTCTATTATTACACTATTAAATATTTCATTTAGTATTTTTAAGTTAGCCTTTCCTCCCTCAAATAATGTTGTGTTGCTCATTGCGCAGGCAAGGGCAGTTTTTAAAGAGATGAAGATGTCTTTGTTGAGAAAATTCGAGTAAACAAAACCACCCATAAAGGAATCCCCGGCTCCAACAGGATTTACCACATTCAATTTAAAATTACTGTATACATGGAAAAGTTTTTTATTAAAGTAGGCAAGAGCCCCTTTTTCTCCAAGGGTTACAGAGAAAATTTCTACTCCATGTTCCTCTGCAATCTTCCCTAACACTCTCTCAGGTTCTTTTCCAAAGGTAGCTTTAAATTCCTCTTCATTTATCTTTACAAAGTATGGTTTTTCTTTTAAGGCTTCAACGAGAAACTTTCCTTTAAAATCAATAAAGACCTTTTTTTCTTTAAATAGATACACTATCTTGCTATAGTATTCATAATCTAAACCCACAGGAACACTTCCAGAGATTACCACATGGGAGAATCTTTTCTTCAAGCCTTTAAGAAAGTTTAGAAAACCATGTTTTTCTTCTTGAGAGATCTTTGGACCCCTCTCGTATATTTCTGTTATTGTTCCATCTTTTTCAATAACAATATTGCATATTCTACTATCTTCCTCTATTTCAAAAAGTATTGGTGTTATGTCTTCTTTAAGTAAGCCACTCTCTATGTATTCACCGATTTTCCCACCCTTAAAACCTGTTACGTAAACATCTCCACCAAGAGATTTTATACATCTTGCTACATTGATTCCCTTTCCTCCTGGAAGAGAAGAGATAACCTCAACTCTGTTTGTTTTTCCTCTTGATAACCTCTCTATCTTAAGAGTTCTATCAATAGAGAGATTAAGTGTTATAGTTAGTATCATCTTTCAACAAACACCCTTGTTTCATGGGGATACAAAAAATCCCTGTCTTTTTTAAAAAGGATCTCCTTTAAATCTTTAGTTTCTATTTTTACTTTTCTATCCCCAAGATTCACAAATCCAGAGATAGAACCATTACCTACTGTACCTTTAAATTTAAAAAGCTGGTTATCCCACTGGAATTCATTTAGAGTAAAATCTTCATACTGCTTTAGACTAAACAGTAGAGAAAAGTGGTTCCTGTTGAGTTTGTATAGTGGATCAGAGAAAAATATTATGTCAGAGAGAAAAAAGTTTGAAATAATTAAGGTTTCCATTTCAATTCTGGTTAGTTTCTCTGGTTTAAGAAATATTACATCAGGGTCTTTCAGAAAGAATTTTGATAGGATAAAGCTTCTTGATAGAGTATTTCTTAATGAGTTCATTGCCGAAGTTTCTCCTTCATATCCAATAAGATTAAGAAACCAGTCTCTCCACGAATCCTTGGTGTCAGGACCTACTCTTAAAATATCGTATAAACCTTCCTTAAGAATAAATGGAGCTCCGCACCCAAGAATTTCTCCTCCCTCCACACCTTCTTTTAATATCCTCATTCCTTCATAGAAGAGCTCCATCCTTGATATGTCTTTTTTATGCCTTCCGGGTATAAAAAGAGAGTAAAGAAAATCAAATTTAAAGAGATCAAAGCCAAGTTTCCTTAGGTATCTTATCCTTCCAAGAATATAATCCTTTACATCCTCCCTCGTAATATCTAAGGGGAAAAATAACCCGCTCCAGAAAGGATTAAATCCTGCAAATTTCATTCTTCCTTTCCTGTCTTTTAGAATCCATTCTCTGTGCTTTCTAAAAATTTCTGATCTTTTTTCCACTACAAAAGGAGCCATCCATATACCTGCCTTAACATTGTTTTTATTGATGCCGTCTGCAAGTTTTTTAAGGGTTCCTTTAAATTTATTATTTTCAAACCAGTCCCCAACTGACATTTCCCATCCATCGTCAATCTGAAAGTAGTTCAGGTTTATAGGGAGAGTTTTAATAGAATTTATGTTTTTTTCTATTTCCTGGTGAGAGATTTTTCTATAGTAGCTATACCAGGATGTCCAGCCATATACCTTTTGTTTTCCACCCTTCCATAAAAATCTGGAAGAAATTTTTATTTTCGGTAGACTCACTTCTCTAATACTTTTCCCTATTTCAAAAGTTATTTTAAGACCCTCCTTTAAAAGGCTAAACTTCACAAGGAGGTTATAGTTTTCTGGTATGAGAAAGTGATATGTATTATCCCTTTTTATATATGTAAGAAAATAAGAATCCTTTATTCCACTATCTTTCGGGTCAAGATAACTAATTTTTAAGAATGGAAGAAGAGGTTTTTTAATTTTTGTGTCCCTTTCTATTTCAAAGGAGGGCGACCACGACTGAAATCCGTTTCTAAACAACTTTACCTTCTCATCAATATTTAAGAATAAAGAAACCTCCTTTATGAAGATTTCCTTATCAAATTTTAAATTGTATTTAAGTTCCCCCTTCTTTAGAAAAGAGACCCCATCCTTATCGAAATTCTCTCTTTTGTCTGTTAAATTTATTTCTCCCTTTATCTCAACTTTTTTAAATTCAAACATCACTCTTTTTCCATTTCAACTCTCACCCTTTGCATGATAGTTCTAACCCTTTCCACATCTTTATTTAGATAAAATGAGAGAACAAAAAAGAGAATACCGCATGGTATCCAGAATAGAGCTGAAACCTTCATTGCAAAATCGAGGTTTCTCATTGATGATATCAATCCACCGATAAAGGGACCAAATCCAGCACCTATAGAATCGGTGAGATTAAAGATGGATGAGATTGCCCCTCTGTGCTCTGGAAGGTTTACATCCATTAGCATAGCTTTGACATTAGGACCAGCAAAGGAAATTATCAATGCTCCAATAAATCCAAATATTGCAGGGGGAATTATATCTAAGAATTGGGGACTCTCTTTTGCAGGCCAATAGAGTGTAATAAGTATAGGTATAACTCCTATAAGCTGAGAAAATCCAGCAGCAATCGGGAGGTATTTTCTCTTCTTTAGATAAAGCCTGTTTCCTATAATACCACCCAGGAGTTTTCCAGCTATCGTTCCAAGACCAAGAATTATTAACAGTACAGTACCCAGTTGAACAGAGAAATTTTTATGTCTTAAATAAAAGGTAATTAAATAATATGGAATAATTCCCCACGCAACGGTCCCGGGTATTCCCTGAATAAAAAGCCAAACATTGGAGGGAATTTTAAATAGGGAGAGATAATCTTTTAATTTTAATTTTCCTTTATACTTTTTTCCACCCAGTACAAGGTCTCTTATTTCCTGTTCACCTGCACCCTTTTCAGGCTCTCTTCCAAAGATTGCCATACCGAGAACAAAGAGGAAGTTAGGTACAGATACAATTATAAAGGGGATTCTCCATCCATACACAGGCCCAATAAAACCGGCAACCACCATGCCAAAAACAACGCCAATAGCAGTTATAGCATCATACCATGCCTGTGCTCTTGGTCTCTGTTTCTCTGTAAATAGATCTCCTATGAGAGAAAAAGCTATAGGGACAGTTCCTCCTATTCCTATTCCAGTAAGGATTCTTAAAATTAAGAGTTCAGTATAGGAGTGGGCAAATCCTGTGAGAAAGCAGGGTATTTCTCCAAGAAGAACTGCAGATATAAGAAGCCACTTTCTTGAAAATTTGTCTGTAAGATACCCCCATAGAAGGGTTACAATGGCTGCAACAAGAGTGAAAGCAGATCCAACAATTCCTATCTCTTTATCACCTATGCCAAATTCGTTTTCAATAGCCTGAATGTTTGGAGACATAACATTTTGATCTGCCAGTAGAATTATTCCCATAAGGAGAAGGAAGGAAAATAGAAATATTACACCCTTCTTGAAGTTGTATACCTCGTTAAGCCCTATTTTTTCAAAAATTCTCATTCTTCCCTCCTTTCAAATACAACTTTCCCCATTTTACTCCCGAACACAAAGTAATCCCTCTCCATTCTCTTAAAGTTTCCCTCCCTAACTTTATCAATATCAGCAGGCATTCTAATAAATATTTCCCCGGGCTCCTCTATAAAGCTAAACTGCGGCTCTATTACCACACTTTTCTTGTCAATCTTTACATTGAAATTTATAGTACCGAAATATGAATATGCATTCTTTACATTTATACAATTCCCATCTTTAAACCATTCATCTTTTGCTCCAGAGAGAAGATACAGGTTTTTATTTTTTTCGAGAACAAACATATTTCTTATAAAGTGGAGTATCTCTGCTATAGCCCATCCGTGATGTCCATCTCCTTCGCATCCTCCCAGTGTCTTCGGGTTTATTGCCTCTGGTGATGTGAAGGTAGGTGAAAGAAGGGATATTACAGAGTCAAACAATCTAAGAGCCTCTTCTTCCTCACCAAGGTATAGAAGTGCCTCTGCTATTTCAAGTGTCAGATAGAGATTTATCCCTGAATGGGTTATGTTCTGGTAAAAGCAGTTCTTCACAAAGAATTTCTCCTTTAAGAGAGCATAAGTATTTAAAACTTCTTCCTTTGTGAGCAAATCAAGGTTCAGAGGGAATATACTTGTAAATGCTGAAATCATGGAGGCATCTATTTTTCTTCCAAAACCTCCAACAACAATTCTTTTGCCTAATCTTTCCTGGTCTATATCTATTGCCCTTCTTATGTCCTTTTTGAATTCCTCATAGAAATTAAGAAACACTTCATAGTCTTTTTCAAATCCTAAAACCTTTGAAGAAAAGAGAGCATCCTTCAGTCCTCTTAAGCCAAAATAATCATCATAATAGTATAGGTCATTGGGACCAAAATGTTCTGCACTGAACCCTGCTGGAAGGAGTCCCATACTCTCTTTATATTTTTTTCTCTTTCTTTCTATCCATAATGCTCCGTCTTTTATTGATTTGTAAACATATGCAAGAAAGTCTTTGTTTTTTGTCAATCTAAAGTATTCAACCATTGTCCATATTGCCTGACCATTACTATCCCATTCACCTTTTTGTGAGATAAAATATCCTTTCTTTTGCTTTTCTGGAAAATGAAGTAGAATTCTTCCTGCTCTATCTTTATCCCCGATTTTCGTGAGGGCAGATACCATATATGCGCTGTCTCTAAACCAGAAATGTCTATAAGTCAATGGCCCAGGAGTTATGTAGTTTCTGTTTACAAGAGATTTAATATATGTTTTATTTGCCTCAAATATCTCGTTTAAGTTCCTATCAGGTGTTACAATGGTGAGCTCTTTTTCTTTTTCTCTCTTCCAGAAGTCTGACTGAAGCCTTTCCGCAAATGGGTAATCTTTAAAATTTATCCTGTCGTTTGTCTGGGGAAGGAACAGATGAAAAGTCTTTTCTTCATCCTTGTTCAGGCTAAAGTCATAAAAAATTCCCCCTGTCATTAAACCATATTTTGATTTTTCCTTCTTTTTATTCAAGAATTGCTCATTCTCCACATCTATTTCATCTTTTGATATAAAAAGGTTAGCACCTTCTGTTTCTGGAATTAGAAATTTATCTTCGTTTACAAAAATAATTCCATCCTTTAATTCTATTTCCCACACAGGAATTATTGATTCAGGATTGTATGGTCTTATAGAAAAATAGATTCTATAGTTCCCGTCTTTCTTTCCTTTTATATTTACATATAGATGTATACCTCTGTCCTCTTTTAGAGAGAACACAGAACTTCTCAGTAAAAAATTCTCTGTATCAAATTCTGTTATTACTCTTCCATCCACAGGATTAAGCTTTTGAACTACTTTCCTTGCTCTGGAAGGAACAAAGAAGAAGTCTCCTCCTTTTATGAATATGTCAAGAGAAGGAGAGTTGTATCTTGGGGAAATGAATCCCCTTTCGTCTACCACTCCTTTTTCGTCAAAATCCGGGAATCCAAGTATAGTCCAGTTTCTGTGAGTTGTATTTATTGCAAATATATTAGCACCTCTTGGGATAAAGCTTTCATCATTGGGATTAAGTTGCTTTTCCATCCAGTAAGGATAAATCCAGTCAGAATTTATCTCAAATATCCTTGATGTTAATAGTCCTTTCAGGATGACTTCAAGATTTAATGGAATAAGCTGGTTCGGGAAGTTAACTTCGCTCTTTTTTCCCATACTCAGGAGAGATTTAAGGTAAGGGGCAAGGTTAACTAATTTAAACAACCTGAGTAAAAGATACATAATCTTATTCATGGTATCACCCCTTTGCTTCTTAAGATGCCCATAATAGATGCTCCAACAGCTACACCAGTTTCCCCCATGGATGATTTCTCAATCTTTACACTTTCAAAGGGTATTTTAAGGGAGTGAAGTCTTGTAGTTTCTACCATTTCTTCAAATACTATATCAAGGGCTTTAACAAGACCACCCCCAATTATTATTTTTTCAGGATTTAGAATGTTAATTATAATAGAAAGCATAAGACCCACATTTTTTGCTGAAATTCGGAGAACCTCCAGAGAAAGAAAATCTTTTTTCCTTGCATGTTTTGTAATTAAGGGTACATCAATCTCAGATATGTCTTTTACCTCTTCCATGACAGATGTTTTAATTCCTCTTTTAACCCCATGAATAAAGTAATTTTTTATAAAAATCCCAGAAGCAAGAGCTTCCACACAGCCCCTTTTTCCACAACCACATAGTGGTCCAAACTCATCAATGGTTATGTGTCCTATCTCCCCGGCCATATTATTTGCTCCTCTTAAAATTTTCCCGTTATAAACTATACATCCCCCTATTCCTGTTCCAAGGGTAATGTACACAAAGTTTTTATGATTTTTTCCACTGCCAAGATACATTTCTGCCACCCCCCCTGCCTTAACATCGTTATCAACAAATACAGGTATTTTAATTTTTTCATAGATTGTTTTTCCTAAAGGAAAATTCTTTAAAAACTTTATATTTGGAGATTCATGCACCACACCGTTTATATAGTCAATAAATCCTGCACACCCAATTCCCACAGATTTAACTTCGAAAGAGTCCTTTAGTTTTTCTATTATGGATATAATGTTTGAAATTATCCTTTCCCCCTCATTTGTGTTCCCTGTTTCCTCTTTTATGCTCTTTAATACTTTTCCATTTTCATCGGTTAAAACACCAAGAATTTTTGTCCCTCCAAGATCTATTCCAATTCCATAAATCATTCTTCCATTTTCTCCTTCAACAGACTTATTATTGACACATCTTTTGGATTAAAGCCCCTTAGTTTCCCATAATCTATTGAGATAAGGTCTATCTTAAAAAGCATGGAGAACATTCTCGAAAGTTTTCCACCCTTTGCTAAAGGGTATATTTCCAGACAATCTATCCCCATACCCTCAAAAATCTCTTTTGTTATATCAAATCTTTTTTTGATTTTTTCTTCCTCGAAGTAATCTCTTAAAAATACAGGAATTATAAAGGGTAATATTTCCTTATCCATAAATCCAACGATTTCGTCATGATGCATATTTGGAATTATGTTTGAATGAGATAGCGTCTTACCGTTTTCAGCTAACTGCCTTCTAAACCTCAGGGATAGGGAGTCAGAAAAGCCATAGGATCCATAAATAAAAGGAATTTTTCCTTTTATTTTTTCTGAAACACTCCTTATTTCATCAAAACTTATAGTTTCCCTTTCACTCTTTAAAACAGAGATGGTTTCTTCTATCTCATTAGTCACATCAAGGTTTTGATATGATGAGAGAATTAAAAGAAGTGGAAAAAATAGATAAGGAATAGCACTTCTTGCTTCAAAACCATAGGGAACCCTTAAAACCGGAAGGGATTTTTCCCTTGATATGCTCTCCATTTCTCCATTAGATGTGATAATAATTATTTTTTTGGTCTTTCCAATAACATGAGATAAAGCTGACAGTGTTTCTTCTGTTTTTCCAGAGTAACTCATAACTATGGAGAGAGTTTCTTCGTTCACAAAATTTGGTATATGATAACCTTGGTGGATTACAAGTGGAAACTTCAATTTATCAAAAAGAAATGCGCTTATTAAATCAAAGGTTGTTCTTGAACCACCACCAGTACCCAGTAGAATTATATTCTTAAAGGAAAAATCTGGAATCTTAAATGCATTAAATATTTCAACAGCTCCCTTAATTTCCTCTGGCATATTTAATACCCATTGTGTCATTATATCCATCTCAGGTCTCCTACATGTTTAATGCATCCACATTTGTATGAAGATGAAGAGGGGATAACACTTTGAAGGCCTCTGCGAATTTAACTTTAATCCTTTCTCCATATTCACCATGCTTGAGAGTTAAATAATTTCTTATAAAGTTAATTGATTCCTCTGTTGGAAATTGACTTTTGTGGGTTTCTATAGCCTTCAGTTTTTCCTTGAAAGTCTCTGTTATATCTATGTATGTGTTTGGATTTTGTGTTATATAGAAGGAAATCCATTTTACATTAAAAGGCGAGGTTTCCTTTAAAATAAGAGGAAGAGGGGATAGAAAACTTGCTCTGGCCACGCAGATACCCGTTTTTATATGGTCCGGGTGAACCTCATAAGGAAGCCATGGATCTGGAGTGAATACAATATCAGGTTTAAACTCTCTTATTATCCTTAAAAAATCCATAGTCAGTTTTTCAGTATCAGGTAGATTTAAATCTTCATAGTTAAGCATGAGTATCTTTTTAATCCCAAGAACCTTCCCTGCTCTTTCCCTTTCTTTCCTTCGTATTAATTTAAGCTTTTCTTCAGTTGTTGATGGATCGTATGTGCCCTTTCTTCCGTCAGTTACTGTAACAAGAGTTACATCTTTGGATTTATCAGTTAACCACTTGATGGTTCCTCCCATAAAAATGTCTGCATCATCAGGATGGGGTTCAAAGATGAGAAATTTCTTTAATTCCATAAAATCTGGAATTTTAATGAGATCCCTTACTTTCATTGTCTCCTCCCTGATATTTCACCACAGGCGGCTCTCTTCATAACTAAATTCTAACACAATAAAGTTAGAATCTTGACCAAAGGGCTTAAATGCTTCATACTTAAATGTGTGCAAATATATAAAAGGAGGTTAGTGGTAATGAGGAAGAGAGTCATAATTATGGGAGCAGCAGGTAGAGATTTTCATAATTTTAATGTTTACTTTAGAAATAATGAGGAATTTGAGGTTGTAGCCTTCACAGCCACTCAGATTCCAAATATAGAAGGAAGAAAATATCCAGCCTCTCTGGCTGGCAAATTATATCCAGATGGGATTCCCATCTATCCTGAAAAAGATTTAGTAAGCTTAATCAAAAAATATGATGTTAATATTGTAGTTTTTTCTTATTCAGACGTATCCCATGAATATGTAATGCATAAAGCCTCCCTTGCTATGGCAAGCGGAGCAGATTTTATGCTTCTTGGACCAGAATCAACTCAAATAAAGAGCAAGAAGCCTGTAGTTTCAATATGTGCCATAAGAACTGGATGTGGAAAGAGTCAAACCACAAGGAGAGTTGTCGGTATTTTAAAAGACATGGGTCTTGTTCCTGTTGTTGTAAGACATCCTATGCCTTATGGAGACCTTGAGAAGCAGAGACTCCAGAGGTTTGCAACTTTTGAAGATATGGATAAAGCAAACTGCACCATAGAGGAGAGAGAGGAATATGAGTCTCATATAAATAGAGGTGTTGTTGTATATGCAGGAGTGGATTATGAAGAGATTTTAGGATCAGCAGAGAAGGAGGCAGATGTGGTTGTCTGGGATGGAGGAAACAATGATTTTCCATTCTTTAAATCAGATCTTCAAATAGTTGTAGTTGATCCTTTAAGAGTGGGACATGAAACCACATATCATCCTGGTGAGACAAATTTTCTATCCGCTGATGTAATTGTTATAAACAAGATTGACACAGCTCCCTTTGAGAATGTTGAAAGATTAAGAGAAAAAATCTACAGACTAAATCCTGATGCTACAGTTGTGGAGGCAGCTTCACCCATCTTTGTGGAGGATTATGAGAAGATAAAGGGTAAAAAAGTACTTGTTATTGAGGACGGTCCAACACTTACACATGGAAGTATGTCTTTTGGTGCAGGTTTTGTTGCTGCCAAGAAATTTGGTGCCAGGGAAGTAGTTGATCCTCGTCCATGGATTAAAGGCTCCATAAAGGAAGCTTTTATTAAGTATCCCCAGATTGGAAGCATACTCCCCGCCCTTGGGTATGGCAAGGAACAGCTTAAGGAACTTGAGGAAATTGTGAACTCATCTGATGCTGAACTTGTAGTTGTTGCCACCCCTGTAAATCTTGGTAGAATTATAAATATGAACAAACCCTATGTTAGAGTTACATATGAACTCCAGGAGATAGGAAAACCAGATCTTCATGAAATAATAAAGGAGAGGCTGAAAGTAAAATGACATTGTTTATTCTTCTACTCTTGATATTCTTCTTTCCATTTTTAATATTTCTGTTCCTTCTTCCTTTAGGATATCTATTGTATGCACTCCTTAATCTTCTTACAGTTCCCCTTCAAATTTTAGAGATAGCCACAAATAAACCTCTAAGAAAAAACCATGCTCTTGAGCACGCTACAATAAATGTAATAGAAGAAAAATGGGGGAGGAGGGGGGTTCTCTCTGGATATGCAAGAGAAAATGGATACTATATAATTGGTCCAGTGGATCCTGAAACCCTTGAGTGGGCAAGCCGCGAAGCCTGGGAAAGACTTGCAAGGGGAGAGGTGGAGCTTGCCGTTCACTCAAGATGTGGTACAAGTATTGCAGTTGCCTCCTTTACCACGGCACTTATATTTATTCTACTTCTTGTTTTTACCCATGCACTAAATATTTTCCTTGTGATACTTGCAATCCTTTTAGGTCAGATTTTCGGTCCGTTTCTTGGTGAGTTTACCCAGAAATACTTTACCACAGATCCAGATGTAAGGAATATAAGAATACTTGGGGTAGAGTATGATTTGTCTCATCTTTATGGACCTTTCGGTATTACCTACCCGGCAAAGCCGTCCACCTTCTTTATAAGAACCACATATTTAAGAGAGGTAAGGGTATTTGAATGAGAGAATTCATCTCTCTCTTAAGAATAAAGCAGTGGATTAAAAATTTATTTGTCTTTGCACCTATTGTTTTTTCAAAGAGGTTTCTTGATTTAGACTTTTTTCTCCCAACATTAATAGTATTTTTTCTTATATCCTTTATTTCAAGCGGACTCTACATAATAAATGACATTGTAGATAGTAAGAAAGATAGACTTCATCCAGATAAAAAGAATAGACCCATTGCGTCAGGGAGAATAAAGAAAAACTTTGCCCTCCTTCTCTCCTTTATTCTTATATTAACCCCCCTAACCTATTCCTTTTTTATGGAGTTAAATCTATTTTTAATTTTTCTTATATACATAGTTTTAAATATTCTTTATTCATTTTTCTTAAAGAAAGTTGTAATAATAGATGTGATGGTGATTTCAGCAAACTTTGTTTTGAGGGTGTTTTCTGGGTCAATGCTTTTTTCTATTCCAATATCCAGCTGGTTGATACTCTGTACCATATTTCTTTCTCTATTTCTTGGCTTTTCTAAAAGGAGATTTGAACTTTACTCTCTTGGGGGTAACGCTGTAAACCATAGGAAGGTTCTATCTCTCTATTCAATTCCGTTTCTTGACCAGATGATAACCATTGTTACTGCCTCTACAATAATTTCCTATGCACTTTATACTGTTTCTGAGGAGACGGTAAAAAGGTTTGGTAGTGGTTTAATTTATTCCCTTCCCTTTGTCCTATATGGTATCTTTAGATATCTTTTTATTGTTTATGTTAAGGGTAAAGGGGGAGACCCTACAAAAGTTTTAAC
>Ga0180300_10001151_pt1 | contig 12190 bp, 14 predicted proteins | sample GuaBasSediGuay15_FD_121798 | JGI IMG/M metagenome (GOLD analysis project Ga0180300, IMG submission 121798) | Subseafloor sediment microbial communities from Guaymas Basin, Gulf of California, Mexico - Guay15, Core 4569-2, 21-24 cm | ecosystem: Environmental > Aquatic > Marine > Hydrothermal... | reverse complement strand
CTGAGAATAAGCATCATAAAGTTTTTCAAGAAAGTTTTTATAGTCCTTGAAAACTGTTTAAAGCTGTTTAAAGTGGACAGGTGAGAAGTTGAAAGCAAGATATCTACTTATATGCGTCTACGTCTTGACAGTAATACTGGCGTTAGCGGCTTCTCCAGATTATAAGGAAGCTGGAATGCAGGCGTTTAGTGATCCCGAAGATGTTATGAACTCTGTGTACTATTTTGCAATCATCTTAGTCTTTACGGCTTTCATTCTCGTTGTGGCTAAATTTAAGCAGAGCCTAATCCAGTGGCTGATGTACTTACTAATCTTCGTCTCGATGTATTACGTCCTTTACCCTTTTTTGGGAATTTTTTCAGCTGTCCTTTCTGTGGTTCTTCTAATTTTGCTCGTAAGTAGGCCTAACTGGTTCATCATCGATTTAACAGCTTTGCTCCTCGCAGCGGGAGTTACTTCAATTTTCGGCATAAGTCTCACACCCTTTCCCGTAATCGTCCTTTTAGTTGCGTTGGCAATTTACGATTTCATCTCCGTGTATAAGACTGGCCATATGGTCGATTTAGCTGACTCAATTACGAAGATGAAGCTTCCTATGCTCTTTGTAATCCCTTTCTCCCGCTCCTTCAAATTGAAGAACCTTGAGGAATCTAAAGACAAGGCCGTTTTCATGGGACTAGGGGATGTGGTCATCCCAAACATTCTGGTTGTATCTGCGCAGGTATTCACTGATTCTCCTTACATAGGTTTCATCAAAGTATCTGCCCTACTTACTCTTTTAGGGGGTATTCTTGGATTATTCCTGTTGATTTACATGGTGGAGAACAGAGAAGGAGCTCATCCGGGACTTCCTTTCCTTAATACTGGGGTTATAGCTGGTTACATTTCATATCTACTCTTCTTCGGTGGTGGGCTTGGTTGGTTTGTTTGAGTCATCTGATTTTGAACCTCCAAGCATTCCTCAATCAATGATTTGATCTCCTCGATTCCCTCTCCGGTCATCACTGAGAAAGCCGGCCTATCGCGAAGTTTGTGAAGGTCAGATTTGCTGTAGACTGATATTGTGGGAACTTTGAACTCCCTTTTGATCTCGTTCAGAAGGGAGGTTTGATTCTCAATGCTGTAACCGCATGTCTCCGTTGGATCGATTATGAACACTATGCAATTTGCTAGATATCTCAGGCACGAAATGGCCTTCTTCTCAATCACGTTTCGCTTGTAAATGGACCTATCGAGCAATCCCGGCGTATCGATGAGCTGGAAGATTTTGTCTCCGATTTTCCCTTTCCCAACGAATATCTTCTTTGTTGTGAAGGGATAGCTTGCAATTTCCGGCTTTACTGTGGAAATAGCAGCAACAAGACTCGATTTTCCGACGTTTGGATATCCGGCAACGACAACCACAGGATCATCTGAAAGGGTTGGAATCTCCCTCATCCTTTGCTTCGCCTCTATCAAAAAATCGAGTTCATGGCTTATTTGATTAACAATCGACGAAATTCTACCGTATACGGAACGTAGTACAATTTCCGGGTCTTTTCCCCCTTTAACCTCTCTCATCCCCTTGTTGATTATCTTCTGGATCGCTGAATTCGCCCATGAAAGGGCTCCTAAGCTCTTTCTGAGTTTTCCGATTCCTACGATGGTGTCTATTATCTCTCTATAAAAGGGTGGTAGATTTTGGTAGCTTGGATGAGAGGATATTATACGATTAAAGTGATCGCTAAAAACGTTTGAGAGGGTTGAAAGTTTATTAATCGCTTTCTCTTTTCTCCCTCTACCTGATACTTTTGAGGCTCTTCTGAAAGCCTTATCGATTAACTCCTCACTTCTGAGGACACTTGGCAGTTTTCTGGGCTCGAATTTCTTTTTTTCTGTTTCCATGTTTTCCTCTTACTTTCTACCATCTGTTAGGCATTTAAATATATGCTCTCTGAAGATGTCTAGCCGATTTTTTATTTACTATTGATAATTAACATTTATATTACAAAAACTTTGCCGCTTAGTTTTCAATAAAATAAAAGAAAACCCTCTCAATATTTTTTCTTCCATAAATTTACAAGTTGAATATGGAGAATATTAGAGAAAAATTATTTATACACTTTCCTTGAAGAGTTCAGAAAGTTCTAGGAGGTAATCTGAATGGAACTCGAGCTAACCCAGATTCAGAAAGATATACTATATGCTTTAATCACTTTATACAAGAGAAAGACAGGATTATCGATTAAAGGAGAGGAAATCGCGGAACTGATAAACCGAAACCCTGGTACAGTAAGAAACCAGATGCAGGCACTGAGGGCTTTGGGATTGGTCGAGGGTGTTCCTGGGCCTAAGGGAGGCTACAGACCAACAGTAAAAGCTTACGAGATGCTCTCAATAACTAAGCCAGAGGAAGCCGTTAGAGTTCCTGTTGTAAAGAATGATGAACTGCTGGAAGATCTGACCGTAGAGGAAATAAGTTTTCCATCAATCTCTCATCCAGAAGTTTGTCAGGCGAGGGTTAGAGTTGTTGGTGATGTAAAGAAGATATCGGTTGGAGACAGACTCCTTATAGGTCCTACACCAGTGAATGAACTCGTAGTTGTTGGGAAAGTAAGTGGGAGGGATGATACCGCCAATACGGTCGTTATAGATACAGAGGGAATTGTTGCCCTCCCCAAGGACACAATTGGGGAGCATATGTCGACACCAATAATCACAGTCGACAAGGATGAAAGTGTAAAAGAGGCTGCCAAGATACTTAACGAAAAAAGAATTTACTGTACCCCGGTAAGGAGTGGAGATACTATGGCTGGCATTTTTACTCTCGAACATGCTGTCAAGGCCCTTGCAGAAGGCAACACCGATGCAAAGGTAGGGGATGTTATGAGGCCAAAGATCGTGATGGCGGAGAAAGATACAACGATCAGAGAGGCAATAAGACTGATGAGGGACGAAGACGTTAGGATACTCGTTGTTACCGACAAAGGTAAGCCAGTTGGAATCATAACCGACCAGAAGGTAATGACAAAACTTCTCCCCCCACACGTTACGGAGAAGACGATCTGACGATTTGGTGATCCTCCTCAAATTTTTTATTTCCTCTTTTTCGCTCTTTTTGGTTTGTCTTCTTGGTTGATTCCAAAGCTAGGATGTGTAATAGTTGTAAAGTGCAGTTCCAACCGCCACTAGCATCGGAGCGAGGAAGAAACCTGTAACTCCACCAACCAGTCCCCCTCCAAGAAAAGATAGTAATATGAGAAGAGGATGAATGTTTGAAGTATATCCCACAAAGTGTGGTCTAAGAATAATCTCAGGAATCAAATAGAGGAAAATGAAGCCGAGAGAAATAAACCAGATTGCGGTATATATGTTTTGAATTGCTAGATAGATCGTTACGGGTAAAAGAACCATCCATTCTGCAAACACCGGTATCAATGCGGCAAGAAATATGAGACCTGAAAGTAAGGCTGTGTAGGGTATCCCGAATGCTAAGAAGAAAGGAATACTGGCGATGCCTATCATCACTGCAACGGCAAAATTTCCGAACCATAACCCGAGAAAGACCTCGTCAACCTTTTCCACAAATCTGGCGAAACCTCCTCTGTACTGTTCTGGGAGAATTTTCATTGAACGGGATACGAATTTATCTGCATCCATGAGAACGTAGAAGCAGACTATTGACGAAATTAGAAAATTCATGATGAAAATAATTAGTCTGAAGGTCAGATTTATTGCAGAAACCTGTAAAATGTTCTTGGAGATAAAGGATATTATATGGGGTATTATTATCTCAATCTGGGTTATGTACTCCTCTTTTAATCCCGCCTCTCTCAGAGCATTTATGATTTGCATTTGAAACTCACTCTGATGGGTGAACAGATTTATTGCCTGTATGATGCCTTGGAATATTCCATAGAAAAGTAGGATGGAGACCGGAATTAGAATTATGAGCGTTGAAACGAAAGAAGAGACAAAGCTACCAACTCTCCTCTCCAATCGTCTCTTTATAGGCTTTGCAACGTAGGCGAAGACTATTCCCATGAGTATACCGTCAAGCAGAGGTGTGAGGAAGTAGAAGGTAAGAACTAGCAATGCTAAAATTGCAGATATGAGCACTATGAGCCATTTATCTGGCCTTTTTCCGTTCATTTTTTTACCTCAATTTTCAGGATTGGTTTTTGAGCACATTATTTTTAGTTCTATTTAGTTCTATTATGTAACTCCTCCAGATATATTTTTATTTTTCTAATAACACCAAGATATGTTGTGAACTCGTTCTTTGTCAACAGAGCTCTTTTGTTAACCCTCTTAAGCATCAAAAGAGTCCTTGGTAGCCTGTGAGGAGGGTATCTGCTTTCTACCAGCAATTCCTCAAAGTATCTCACGAGCCTTTCAATGTCTTCAGACGTTGCATAACATTTTTCCTCCAGTTTATAAGCTTCTTTTCGGAGTTCGTAGAGGATTATCGCTACAGAGTGACTTACGTTCATAACGGGGTATTCAGGGCTTGTTGGAATGTTAACCAGCATATCACACATCTCAATTTCTTCGTTTGACAGTCCATAATCTTCTCTTCCAAAGAGGATTGTCGTTCCAGCGTACTTTCCTTTTAAATGTTCTTTTAGCTCGTCAGGATAGAAAATTGGTCTTCTGAGATATCTTTCCTCCTTTAGACCGGTTATGCCAGTGGTACCGATGATGAGATTTTTATCCGATAGAAATGAGTGGAGGTCATCAATTATGGTGGCTTTGTCTAGGATATCCCGTGCGTGACTGGCCGTGATGTAAGTTCTCTCATCAATTTCGCAGTTGTATAGACAGAGCTTATCAAAACCAAAGTTTTTCATCACCCTCGCGATAAATCCGATGTTTTCAGGGATTTTCAGCTCCACCAAGCATACTTCGATGCTCATTTAACTGTAGTCAGCTAAAGAAGATATAGATTTTTTCTCTAGGAATTCTCAAGAGGAGCAAAAACCAAACCAGCTGAAAACCTTATGATCTATTGAATCTGTTAGTCTATAGAAACATCTTCGCAAATCTCAGGGAGGTTTTGATGTGTTCATTGGCGTTTCCAATTACCTCTTCTTCGTGTCCGGGATAGAGATTTTTCACGTCTAGTTTTGTTAGCTTCTCTATTGATTTGATTAGTTCATAAGAACTCCCGCCAAGCAAATCTACTCTTCCAAAGCTTCCATTAGGAAAAACGGTGTCGCCGCTGAAAAGCCACTTCTTCTCCCGCTCATAGAGGCAGACACTTCCTGGGGAATGGCCGGGAGTGTGGATAACCTCGAGTTTTATGTCTCCAAGATCAAAGACCTCTCCACCCTTAATCATTATGTCTGGTTCGAAAGGCTTGAACTTAATTCCGAACATGTAAGAAGCGAAACCCTGGGATTTAAGGAGGCTGAATTCTTTCTCGTGAAGGACTATCTTCGAATCGAACCATGATTTCCAATCGCCTGCAGCTGAAGCGTGATCGAAGTGAGAGTGTGTTAAAAAAACGTACTCTATATCCTTTGGATTCATGTACTTCTTTACGGCATCAACCAGAAATGCCGAATCCCCTCCAACATCAATCAATGCAGGGATCTCAGATCTGAGCAGATAAACGTTCGCAGCCAAAGGTGGTGTCACGATCTGTATAGGCTTTAACATACCCTTGCGTGGGACAGAAGGTTAAAAATATTTGCGATGATAGACAAGGAGTTGAGGCAAAAAGAAGTTTAATTATCTAGTTTATCTATCACAAAAGTTCAACCGATTCTATTTCTACGCTCTCAACACCCTCGATTCCCTTTATTCTCTCCACGAACTCGTCGCCTATAGAACCCTCATCCGGCATTACGGCCATTACGATCAAAGCTTTGAGCCCGAAAGCTATCGGCTGGATTTTTTTATCTCTGACCTCAATTCTGTCTCCTTTAACTTCCTGAATCTTCTCGAAGATGGAATCGAGGCTCGTCTCAACATCGGTTGGCATAACCTTTATTTTCATTACGACATCTCCCATCAAATCCCTCCTTTTATCCTAAGGCCCCTCAAAGCCACATGTTGGGCACACGTATCGGTTTGCCAATTTTCTGCATCTTTTACATCGGTATATTACCTCGTCACAATTCGGACACGGAAACTTAACATAATTTGACCCTATGAGGTTTTCCCCGCATGATATGCATTTATGGATCTCCATGACTATTACCTCCCTTTTATGAGTGTTCCTAATGCCCTTTCTCGCAATATATAATCTTTTACCCTTTCCGGATAAAGGCCATTGCAAACGAAAACATCCAAGCCGAATTGCTGGATGAGGTAAGGTGAGTACGCATCCATACAACTTTCAAAATTCAAGTCTTTGACATTTATTTCCTCAACCAGTTTGTCATCCTTGAATATTCCGTCAACATCGGTTATTTTCATCACCTTTTTGGCTTTCAGCTTTCCTGCAACCCATATTGCGATGGAATCTGAGGTAACGTCCCATGAGTGTGGGAGTTCATCGTTTTTTCTTAGTAAAGTGTATGGAAGCAATACATCAACACCTTTAGGCTTTAACTCATCAAAAGACTCAAGCTTAAGGCTATTCGCTCCTAGAGAAGCGAGGTAGTATCCGTTGATCTCCATGGCAGCTATGGCCATCCAATGGGCGTTTTCATCGTCAACTTGCATCTTCCTCACGAGATCTGCGATCTTTCCTCCACCGGGAATTAGCAAGATTTTTTTGTGGACAGTTGAATTAACTTCCAAAAAGATATCAACGAGTTCTCTCCATTTTTGGATCACGCTTCCTCCCATTTTGGCGATTATCATCCTTTTCACCTTTTTGATATTCTTACACTGTATCTCCGCCATTCTGCTTTTGCTCACTTCTTGCTTGTTTTCTATATTTTCGCTCATTTCTTATTCTTGGTCTTCTTTTGGTAACCCTGCCACCAGATTTGCTACCAGATTTGCCATCGCGAACGATGGGAAAAGATCAGAAACTTTCCCATAAATTCTCCTGAGGGAAATGTATTCTGCTTGGTGTTCTGTTTGCATCCCTTTCATCCCCCTCATTCCCTTCACTTCTTTCATAGCTTCCTCAATCAAAAACTCTCCCACACCGCATCCGATTACGGTTTTTAGGTTGTAATCGCTTAAGTGCCTATCTATCGTTTCAGAAATCATTTTTACCATTTTTCTCTTTATTTCATGAGCGAACTCAATAATAAAACTCTCTCCGATCTCATCCACATCTGCACAGAACATCCTTGCAAGCCTGCTGAGACACTCCTCCCGGCTCCTACCTCTTCCATCCGGGGTTTCAACAGTGTATTCATTCTGGGAAATATCTCTGGTTAGAATAAAAGCATCTGCCACTATGGCGAATAACTCAGCGGCAAGATGTAGTTTGCGGTATTCAGGGAATAAACAACATACAGGAGTCCTCAAGGCTCCGATGTAGATCAGCTCTTCCCTTTTCATTCTTTCAAAATCCGTTTTGGCAGCAAGAACTTTGTTCTTGACGGGAATTAAATCTAAGGTGGTTGAGCCTATATCAACGAAAAGAAAGTTATCATATCTTTCCCTTAGGAAAAGAACGGAGGCAACCCAGTTGCTAGCTGAGTACCTTAAGGGATCATCTATTGAATTTGAGAGTTCTCCATCTATGCTCAGGAAATAAACCCTCTCAAATGCATCTATTGCAGCTTTAGAGATGAAATTGATTCCTTCAGCTTTGTTTTCGAAAGCATCGGAGAGTTCTGCGGTTATTACAACTCCTACAACTTCTGGATTTGTTTTCTCTCTGATTTCCTCCAGTCTATCCTTTAGCTGTCTGAAATTCTTCCACATCGGGAAGTAGATTATCTTTCCTCTTCCGTTCTCATCCGAATACTTCAGGTTGACTCCACCGATATCAATGCCCAGAAACCTTGATTGCTCTTTGTTGATCATGTTCTTCACCACTTGTGAGTTAGTTTAAGGTTTTTGGTTTTCATTTTTGAATTGCAACCTAAAATCAGAAAAATGAATCCAGCTCTTTCTCCTCATCAAAGTAAAATGTCTGAAAATCATAGCCCAGAGGATAGTACTTGCTTGCCTCGTCGTGAGGCGGATAGAAATGCCCTATGTGGGTGAAAACGGTCTTTTTCGCTCCTATCTCTTCTGCAAGCTTCATAGCAGTCTCAGCGTTCATATGCTTTCTCAAACGAAATCCCTCTGGGGCGATGGAGTCGACGATAAAGAGATCTGGGTTTTTGAAAAGCTCGATTGTGGTTTTTGGAAGATCCTTATTTGTGTCGCCAGATACGACGATCTTGAAATCTTTCCATTCTATGACCACTCCATGGGCTTTTCTGAGGGGTGGGTGGTTTACATCGCCCAGAGTAAAACGGATTCCGGCAATTTCAAAGGGTTTGTAACTTTCAACCTCGATCTTTCTGTATTTCACGAATTGGAGGAATCTTCCAACGTCTTCGTGCACCTCCCTCGATGTGTAAACGTTAACGTTGGTTTGAACCCTGTAAAAGTCTCCAAATCCGGCAAAGTGATCGTAATGACTGTGAGTCCAAATTACAGCCTCAACTGAATCAACCTTGGCTTTCAAAAGCTGGGCTCTTAGATCGGGGGATGTGTCGATTACGATATTCTTTCCCTTGTTCTGGACTAGAACCGAAAATCTCGTTCTTTCCCAGCCTTTAAGCCTTGCATCCTCACATGTTTTACAATGACACCCAATAACGGGAGTGCCGGGAGAGTCACCAGTGCCAAGTAAAATAATCTTCATGCTATCAATAGGAGATTTTCAGGTTCAGTCTTTCCCTAACATTCCTTACAGCTTGGACAAGTAACTCGTGTTCAACCTCTTCTTTTCCAGTAAGAAGGGAATTCAGCACAGCTTCTCTGATGACGAGTTTTATCTCAGCTCCAGTAAAACCCTCTGTAAGCTCAACAAGTTCATCAATATCGAAGTTTCCGGGAACTTTTGAGAGGGAAAGTTGGAATATTCTTTTTCTAATTCTCTCAGATGGCTGGGGGAACTCGATTATCTTGTCAAATCTCCTCCACACAGCTGAGTCGAGCAGACTTGGATGGTTTGTTGCGGCTATTAGTACCACTCCATCCTCAACCAGATTTATCTCGTCAATAGATTTGAGCAAGGTATTTACCGCTCTCTTTACAGCTGCATGTTCATCGCTTGTCCTCGTTTTTGCAACATAATCAAACTCATCGATGAATAGTATGCAGGGATTAAGCTTTTTGGCAATCTCAAAGACTTTCTCAATATTCTTTGAAGTTTCTCCAAGAAACTGACTTGTTATCATCGAAAGCTTGACCTCTACAAGCGGTAGGTGAAGTTTCTTACTTAGGGCTCTGGCAGTAGTGGTCTTTCCTGTACCTGGTGGACCGATGAACAGAAGCTTTCCAACCTCTGTCACCCCAATTTTTTCAAGAAACTCTCTTTTCTCCAAAGCCACCTCAATTTTGTTGAATTCTTGGAGTTGAGTCTCATCAAGAGCCACCTCATGAAACTCAACTTTTATATCTTCGGGAGAATAGAGTCTGACGAGACCAAGCATATCGGAAGTTTCTTCATTCTTTTCAAGCTCTGCGATGATCGTTTTAAGCCATTCCTTGTCACTGTGCTTTGGTTTGTTTAACTTTTTAACGTCCTCATAGGAAACACCAACTGAATCGTAATTTTGGTAGTAATAAGCTAGGACTGGATTTCTTTTGATAGCATCGATTCCCCTTTTCAAGAACCACTTTACGGTAAGATCGAATGAGGTTATCTTGAACTGCTTGTTGAAGTCATTAAAGTCTATAAACGGCAGAGACCTCACATCATCAACGTTTCTGCCGGCATATCTCTTTGCCACATCCAGTTTTACCACCAAAGGTCGGTTAATTCCATTCTTACCGTAGAATAGTTTTCTTATTTCTTTGGGAATATCATCTTCATTCAATTCCTCAAACCTGTTGTATATCTCTGCCGTTAGTAAAAGTTCGACGATCTTTGTTTGATCCATCCAAACACCTCAGTGTTTCATAGCTAACATTTTGAGCTTTTTTATTCTATTTAATTCCAGAACAATCTGGCTTTCATCTTTTAAATTTTTTGCTCTATTACTCATTTCTCTAGAATGTTAACTTAGATTGAGAAGTAAAATAGGAGTTGGTAGAAGTTGGTGAGATAGTAAAAATTGAGATGGCAAAAATTAATTTTCCGAGCATTTATCTTTCATCAATGAAGGTGCCCTGGCGGAGGATACACTCCTGGCAGTGCACCGCATGTGGCGAATGCTGTAAGGATTTTAAGGTTCCTCTCACATTCTGGGAATATCTCAGATTCAAAAAGCTTGGGCTTGTGGAGGAAAAAAGGAAGTACTATCTTAGGAAGATAAACGGCAGATGCCCCTTCCAGGTAGGAAGGTTTTGTGGAATTCAGGATAGCAAACCCTTGGTCTGTAAGCTGTTTCCCTTTCTTATAAGAGATAGGGGAGACGATCTTGCTCTTTTCTATTACGGTGATGAGGAGTACTACGTTTACGTAGATACCTATTGCAAAAATATTGTTTTTGGGAAACCGACACCTAGATTCAGAGAAATGGTAAAAGAGGCTTTGGATATCTACACTGGGAAGAAAGTAAGTCCGAGGTTACTTACCTGTTGAGTTCTTAGAACAAGTGATGCTTGAACAAAACTTTTTTAAATTGATTGAGCGCTCAATCAATAATGGAGATGAGGGAAAGGATACTTGAGGCTGCACTAAGGCTATATACTTCAAAACCCCCTCAGAATGTAACAACCAAAGAGATTGCAAAGGCAGCTGGGGTCTCAATTGGCCTTGTATTCCATTATTTCAAGAGTAAAGATGAACTTGAGAGGGAAGGAGTTTCCTATTTCATTGAGAAGCATGCTTTTCTCGAAGCGAAAAATGTGAGAGAGTTTGTTGAGAAAAATCTGAAGTTTGCAAAGGAAAATCCAGGAATATTCAGGTTTTTGCAATATGTTTTTGAGAAGGAAAAATACGCCGGTAGCAAGGATCTTGCATTGAAGGTGTATGAGGATGGGTTGAAGAGACTGAAAAATATGTTGCAGGTTGAGAATCCGGAGAAAATCGCAACCTTGTTGATGGCGATGATCGACGGTTTGGCGATGTATTCATTCTTTCTGGATCTAGATGTTGAGGAGTTTACCGATACGATTGTTGGGTTAATTGGGTGTTTATGATGAGGTGTTTATGATGAAGTACCTCGACAGAATTTATAGTGAGGCAGATAAGGAATTTTTGAAACCTCTCTACAGAAATCTGCCATTCATTGAAGCTGTGGCTGTGATGGTCATAATCAGTAGAGCAATGGCAGAAAGCGTGGAAATATTTCCTTACTCTGTTAGCAAAGTAATTGTTAATCTCGCAAATAACTGGGCTTACGCGATTGCACCACTTGTAGATAGAGTTTATGGATTCTTTGGTTATGCTTTCTCCCCTGACGTAGCGTTAGTCCATAAGATGCCCGTAGAAAATCCTGTTTATCCTTTGCCGGTCTGGATGATTTCATTATGGAGTTTTTCTATAGCCTACACACTCCTTTACTGGCTTTCGTTCACTTCAGTAACCTATGGCATTGGCAAGGCATTTGGCAGAGATGGAAGAAATGGATCCTTTGTAAGGCTGCTTACTTGGACAGGAATAGCGCACATACCGATGATCAACTGGTGGTTTTATGTAGGCTGCGAGATGCTTTACGAGATCGTCAGGCAGGAGATGTATCTAAGCTTAAGCCCTCCATACTATGTTTCGGCTGTTGAAACCAGTGTTCCAACTCCTCTCGGCTCGCTGCCCAACTTCGTCCCAATTGAAGGTTTCTGGTTTGGCTACGGTATTGGAGTGGCTTTCCTGATGCTAACAATACTGCTAATTTACGGTTTTGTAAAGCGTGAGTTGAGATTAGACCCGTTAAAAACGTTAATCGCAATACTTCCCTGGATAGCTTATTTTGTTTTTCTACTAGCTGGAAGTTTGAATATTAATGAGATTACGGGTGTTTTAAATGCATACGTTGAGCAGGGAAAGGCTTGGAGATGGTTTAGGTAAGAATTTGGGCTTAGATAAAGGTTCGAACTCAGGTAGAGGTGTGGAGGAAGATTCAAGCAAGATATTTCTCGAGACCGCCAGAAAGTTGATGAGAGAGATACCCTGGGATCCCATCAGGAAGGTATCTCT
>Ga0180300_10001150_pt1 | contig 12198 bp, 10 predicted proteins | sample GuaBasSediGuay15_FD_121798 | JGI IMG/M metagenome (GOLD analysis project Ga0180300, IMG submission 121798) | Subseafloor sediment microbial communities from Guaymas Basin, Gulf of California, Mexico - Guay15, Core 4569-2, 21-24 cm | ecosystem: Environmental > Aquatic > Marine > Hydrothermal... | reverse complement strand
TGATCAACCCGTACACTGGGCTACCAATGGCTAACAGGTTCATCAACGCAACTGTGTACGTCGAGAAGGGCCTAAGGGTTAAGAGCAGCAGCGACTGGCTGAAGGTCGTCCAGGTCGACAAGATCGAGGTGCCAAGCGACGCGTGGTTCGCGTGGGATGTGAAGGAGAAGAAGGTCGTGGGCCCGCCGCCCGGCACCTACGCTAAGGCGAAGATAGTCGTCAACTACGGCCACGTGATAGGCAAGGTCAAGTACCACGATGGCAGCGTAATGACAAAGGCCGACTGGGTCGGGCTGTGGCCATTCGGCTGGGAGAGGGCTGAGAACCCGGATAGCCCGCTGTACGATGAGGCCGCTGTCCCGGCTCACGAGGAGTGGAGGAAGAACTGGCGGGGCATGAGGATAATCAGCTGGGACCCGCTAGTCATCGAGTACTACATTAACTACACGCACTCCGAGGCCGAGTTCATGGTCGACTGGGCTGCTGACTGGCCAGCGTATCCATGGCACATGAGGGCCATAGGCATCATGGCTGAGGAGAAGGGCCTGCTCGCGTTCTCCTCGGCTAAGGCTGACAAGCTGAAGGTCGAGTGGATGAACTACATTGGAGGGCCCAGCATAGAGGTCTTGAAGAAGATGCTGGATGAGGCGATGGAGACGGGCTACGTGCCGTTCTACGACGAGTGGGCTAAGAATTACATCACGCCGGAGGAGGCTAAGGCGAGGTACGAGAACCTGAAGAAGTGGTTCGAGGCCCACGGCCACTTCTGGGTTGCTGACGGGCCCTTCTACCTGGATAGGGCGGACTTCACAGCTCACCAGGCGGTGCTGAAGGCGTTCAGGGAGTACACCTTCAAGGCTGATAGGTGGGCGTGGCTGGCCTCGCCGCCAGTACCTGAGGCTACGGTGAGCGTGCCCGAGAACGTGGTGCCCGGCCTGCCAGCGGAGTTCAAGATCTCGCTGAGCTTCGCTGGCAAGCCCTACCCGAACAACAGGATGGAGTTCGTCAAGTACGTGCTGCTGGACTCCGAGGGCAACGTGGTCGGCAAGGGCATGGCTAACGCCACGGCTGAGGGAGAGTGGACCATTACGCTGCCGGACACCTTGACGGCCAAGCTGACGCCGGGCACCTACAGGATAATGGCCATAGCCCTGAGCAAGGATGTGGCGACGCCGGCGATCGTCGAGACCCCATTCACCGTTATACCCTTGACGAGCTACCTGAGATCGGAGATCGCCGCGTTAAAGTCGACCGTGGAGGCCAGGGTATCTGGGATCGAGACCTCCATCGAGGAGGTGAGCACTAGTATCCAGGCCCTGGAGGGAGCGGTGAGCAGCCTGCAGACGATAGCGGCTGGCTCGCTAGCAGTGGCGGTGATAGCGCTGATAGCCGCCATCTACGCGATAGTCAGCGCACGCAGAGCAGGCAGGGGAGGCTAGCGGGATTCTCATTCAATGCCTTTTTCTCAGTAAAAATCTCTAGCCAAAACTCTTTTCAGACCAATATGCATGATCTCTGCCGCGCTCCCAGCCACACAATTTTTAAATAGAGCTGCTCCCCCTCCTGATGAACTACATGCGGGCGGGCGGTGTAGTCAAAGGGCTGGCGAAGAGGGCAATAATGCTGTACTTAACGCTAGTGATATCAATGTACATAACTATTGTAGTGGCCAACATGGGCGGCCTGGTGGATCAGTACATTAAGAGCCAGCTTATACTCGAGATAACCTACAACATTAAGAGGAATCCGGAGTACAGGAACCTGCCCCCCGCTGAGATAGATAAGCTGATCAAGAAGACCTTCGAGATAGAGATAAAGAGGAGGGGGCTGGATAAGCCCTTCCTAGTGAGGAGCTTCATATACCTGAAGGATGCACTAACTCTGGACCTCGGGCGTGCGATGTACTTGCAGAGTGACAGCGGCTCGCGTCAGGTGAAGATAATAATCCTGGAGAGGCTGCCCCAGACAGTCATGCTGTTCACCACGTCGATGCTGATCCACTTCTTCGTCAACCTCTTCATGGGGCTGTACTTAGCCAGGCACTACGGCAGCTTCCTGGACAAGCTGTTCATAGCCCTCTCCCCCACCTCGGTGATCCCGGGCTGGTTCTACGGGATATTCCTTATACTCATATTCTACTCGTGGCTGCACGTGCTGCCGCCGGGGGGGATAGTGGACGTCCCGCCGCCCGAGGACCCGATCCTGTACTCGCTCAGCGTGCTTAAGCACATGATACTCCCCCTAGCCTCCTGGATAATCTCAGGCTTCTTCCTCGGCTGCTACAGCTCCAGGACATTCTTCCTGATATTCTCCACTGAGGACTACGTGGAGGCTGCGAGGGCCAAGGGGGTGCCGCCCCGGCTGATAGAGAGGAGGTACATCCTGAGGCCAGCCCTGCCGCCTATAGTCACGAACTTCGCCCTAGGCCTAATAGGGTCGTGGAGCGGCGCCATCATAACCGAGAGGGTGTTCAACTGGCCCGGCCTGGGAATGTTGACTTACAACGCGATAAACGCCTTTGACACTCCAGTCCTCGTGGGGATAACTGTGATCTACGCCTACCTCCTGATGATAACGGTCTTCCTGCTCGACATAGTCTACGTGTTGATAGATCCCCGCATAAGGCTGTCCCTGGGAGGGAGGTGAGGAGATGAGCACACCGCGCTACGAGATGGGGCTGAAGGCTGCCCTCAGAGAGTTGCTGAGCTACAAGTCCGGCGTAATGGGGCTGGGCCTCCTCCTCCTGCTAGTGGCCATCTCGATATACACGGTGATAGCCATACCCTACGACAGGGCGATATCCCTGTGGAGGGGGGAGGGGGGGATCTGGCTTGACAAGCCTAGGAATGCGGCGCCCATATGGATCAAGTACCTGATCGGCAAGAACCTGCCGGAGAACATAGTTCTGGATACTAGGGTGAGGAGAGTGGGTGTCGTCAAGGCGGTAACGCCCATACCGGGCACCAACTTCAAGAAGCTGTACATAGAGTTCACGTTCAATTACCCGTACGACGGGTTCCCCTCAGAGATAAACCTGTTCTTCTACGCCAAGTACAATGCTACAGCGCCCCTCCTCAGGATCTACTGGGTGAAGCCCGGGGGTGAGGAGTTCAAGCTCATGGACTACATGCTGCGCGCGCCCGACGACATCCTGTACCTATCGATAAACCCGGAGGCCTACAGGAGCGCCCTGAGGCACGTTGTTGAGGCCTTGGGCAAGGAGCCCGCCACCGAGCTCCCCATAGAGGTGTGCCTCTTCGGCGTTGAGGATGAGTCGATGCTGGACGTGTCGACGGCTAGGTCGCTGAAGGGCACCTACAAGCTGATAATAAGGGGGACGCTCTTCGGCGAGGACGCCGACGTGGACGTCAAGGCAGTCATCTACGGAAGGGTCTGGGGCCTGGCTGGCACTGACCACCTCAGGAGGGACCTCACAATAGCCCTGCTCTGGGGGACGCCTGTCGCGATGGCTTTCGGCCTGACGGCCTCGGTAGCGGTCTCCATCATACACCTCATAATAGGCACGATAAGCGGCTACTACGGCGGGAAGGTGGACTTGATCATCCAGAGGCTAACTGAGATCTACATGGTAATCCCCTTCCTGCCCTTCCTCATACTCTTGGCCACATTCTACAAGCTCACAATATGGCTCATCCTGGCCGTGGTCATAATTCTGAGCATATTCAGCCCCGGGATCAAGAGCACGCGCGCCCTGGTGATGCAGATAAGGGAGTATCCCTACATCGAGGCCGCGAAGGCCTATGGAGCTAGTGACCTAAGGATAGTCTTCCTATACATAATACCCAAGATCCTCCCGCCCATAGTGCCGGGCATGATAGGCGCCATACCGGGCTACGTGTTCCTCGAGGCCGGCCTCTCCATCCTGGGGCTGGGCGACCCCTACCTGCCCACCTGGGGCAAGGTCATAAACGACGCTTACACCAACGGCGCGCTGTACAAGGGCTACTACTACTGGGTGCTTGAGCCTTCATTCATGCTGATACTGACTGCCCTCGCCTTCGCGATGCTCGGCTTCGCGCTCGATAAGATCGTGAACCCGAGGCTGAGGGAGCTGTAGAGGTGGGAGCATGGGGGTGTTAATGGAGGTCCGCGGGCTACGCCTCTACTACTCCACCAGGAAGGGCGTTGTGAAGGCAGTCGACAATGTGTCTTTCCAGCTCATGGAGGGCGAGACGCTGGCGGTAGTGGGGGAGTCAGGCTGTGGTAAGAGCTCAATGGCTAAGGCCATTATCAGGCTGCTGCCTAGGAACGTCCACACCTACGATGGCAGCATAATCTTCGAGGGGAGGGACATAATGAAGCTGGATGAGGAGACCTTCCGCAGGGAGGTGAGGTGGAGGAAGATATCGATGGTGTTCCAAGGCGCCATGAACTCCCTGAACCCGGTCCTCAAGGTGGGGTTCCAGGTGGGCGAGCCCCTCATGATCTACGATGGGCTCAGCAAGGAGGAGGCCATAGCCAGGGCCAGGAAGATGCTCAGGATGGTCGGGATCCACGAGGCATTCGCTGATAGGTACCCCTTCGAGCTGAGCGGGGGGATGAAGCAGAGGGCCGTGATAGCCATGGCCCTGATAACTAATCCCAGGCTGGTGATACTGGATGAGCCCACCTCCGCCCTAGACGTGATCACGCAGGCTAACATAATGAACATGCTGAAGAGGGTGAGGGACGAGTACGGGCTCAGCTACATATTTATCACGCACGACATAGCCCTAAGCAGCGAGCTGGCGGATAAGGTGGCCGTGATGTACGCGGGCCAGATCGTGGAGGTAGCGGATGCCGAGATATTCTACAGGGAGCCCTCACACCCATACGCCCAGAAGCTCATGGCTAGCGTACCCACATTGAGGACTGACAAGAAGCTCGAGTTCATACCTGGAGCCCCGCCCAGCCTATTGGAGCCTCCACCTGGCTGCCGCTTCCACCCGAGGTGCCCGTACGCGATGGATATCTGTAGGAGGGAGGAGCCGCCTGTGATCGACCTGGGAGGCGGGCACAAAGTTAAGTGCTGGCTATATGCGAAGAGGTGAGAATATGGCCGAGCCGCTACTAAGGGTGGAGAACCTCTGCAAGTGGTTCGAGGTGAGGAGGGGGCTCTTCTCGAAGCCTCTCTACCTGAAGGCTGTCGATAACGTCTCGTTCGAGCTGATGAGGGGCGAGGCGGTATCGCTAGTCGGAGAGTCGGGGAGCGGCAAGACCACGCTCGGGAGGACTATCCTGAGGCTTCTCGAGCCCACCAAGGGTAGGATAATATTTGACGGCAAGGACATCACCCACCTCAGGCCAAAGGAGCTGATGTGGTACAGGCGCGAGGCATCACTGGTCCAGCAGGATCCCTACGGCGCACTGCCGAGCTTCATGAACATCTACCGGATACTCGAGGAGCCCCTCCTGATACACAAGGTAGGTGACAGGGAGGAGAGGAGGGAGAGAATATTCAAGGCCCTAGAGGAGGTGAGGCTAACGCCAGTCGAGGACTTTGCGTTCAAGTATCCCCACATGCTGAGCGGGGGCCAGCTGCAGAGAGTGGCCATAGCCAGGGCACTAATCCTAAGGCCCAAGCTAGTGATCGCCGACGAGCCCGTCTCGATGCTGGACGCATCCGTCAGGATCGAGATACTGACCCTAATGCGCGAGCTGCAGGAGAAGAGGAGGATAAGCTTCATCTATATCACGCATGACTTATCGACCACGCGGTACTTCTCCGAGTGGATATACATAATGTACGCGGGCCACCTGATGGAGATCGCGCCGACGAAGGAGCTGATCAGCAACCCCCAGCATCCCTATACTCAGGCGCTCCTCGCAGCCATACCGGATCCTGACCCGGAGAATAGGAAGAGGTTCAGGAAGGTGCCGCCGGGCGAGCCGCCCAGCCTCATTAACCCGCCACCTGGCTGCCGCTTCCACCCGAGGTGCCCGTACGCGATGGATATCTGTAGGAGGGAGGAGCCGCCAATGATTGACTTGGGTGGGGGTCATAGGGTGAAGTGCTGGCTATATGCGAAGAGGTAGGAAGTATAAGTGCGCCATAGTAACGGGGGCCCTGCTGACGGCCGCTGGCCTCCTATTATCCCTCTGGACGATGTACTATGCCTCGCCCAGGATGGTGTGCAGTAAGCACCTAGCCTTACACGTTGAAGAGAGCGCTGCGGTACACCTCCCCCTGAGAGACGTGACTGGCGAAAAAGTGTACTACCTGGTTAACATCACCTCGACAGCCCCTCTAGAGCTCTCATTGAGCTTCCTGTCGAATGGGACTGAAGTCGGCTCTGCCTACCTGGGTAGCCATAAGGCTCATGTCGAGAAGGGCAGCTTAACGCTGCTGAGCGTGCCCGAGGAGGTGCTCATAATCCTGAACTGCTCCTCGTGTGAGGTGAGGGGGAGCGTAACCATACGCTACTCCAGCATCGATGTAGATCGCCTAATGCTGCTTAACATCCTGCTAACAGCTGCATCTCTAGGGGGAGTTGCACTGCTGCTGTACGGAGCCTACAACTACGCGCTCCTTAGGTATTCTCCTCCCAGGAAGCTCGCGCTGGAGCGGGAGTGAGTTTTAAGTGATGGAAGAAGGTATTTGTATCCCGTAATTCTCTTAAGGTTGTGCCTAGGAGGACGGCCAAGAGGTTTACCAAGAGTGAGTACGAGATCCTAAAAGCCATGGTCACATCCCTGTCCTACGCCGAGGTTGCTAGGAAGACTGGCTTCACGATACCCTACATATCGAGGAAGGTCAGAGACCTGTACAGCAGGGTGTACCTCAGCGCGTGGTTCGACTTCAGGGCTATGGGGCTCATCCAAGTCTTCATCGAGGCTCGCTATGATGAGAGGGTAGTCGAGGCGCTCGCCGAGACTCAGCTCCCATACATTCTCTCAGCCTCACACCTGTTCAGGGGTAAGAGGGACACGCTGCTGCTCTACTCCCTGCTCCCGGAGCCTTACGTGGACAAGGTCGTGGAGGCAATGCCGCTTGAGGATAAGGAGGTCATCATCCCACTTATGTACTGTAGGTGGAGGCCCGATGAGGCGATGCTGACCCGATTCGCGGAGGGGCGCATAGTGGGGGATGTTGAGAGGATCCCGGAGGCCTACGCCAGCGTGCAGGTAGTGGAGAAGGTCAGCGCGCTCAGGGTGCTGCCGGATGAGATAGATCTAGCCATCTTCTCTAAGCTACTTCAGAACCCTTACGCGAACCTGATAGATGTGGCTCGAGCGCTGGGGGTGAGGCAGCAGGTAGTCTCCTATCACTTCCTGAGACACGTGAAGCCCCTCTGGCTCTTCAATGCCGTGGCGCTAGACTTCAATCCCGAGGAGATGCCCCTGAAGATCTACTGGATATATGTTGACAGCACAGAGTCTGCGAAGACGCTGGCTAAGGCCCTGGTCCAGACGCCGTACTTCCCTACGGCGTTCGTCGTCAGCAATGATCCCAAGAGGGTAGTAGCCATGGCGACGCTGCCCAGCCACTTGGAGCTCAAAGCTCTGAGAGCTCTCAGGAGCATAGATAGCGTGGAGGACTTCGAGGTTCACGGGATCATGGAGTGCGATGTCGTCCTCAGGTGGACCCTGCCCTCTACTGGCCTCGTGTCGGAGGGCACGTGGATAATAGAGCCCCTGTTACGAAAGCTTGAGGAGCTGAGCTCTAGGCTCTAAGAGAGCCCTCCACTGGGGCTGCCTCGATGACCAGCTCCGCGCGACGGGATGGGGAGAGGAAGTTAGAGGAGCTAGTGGCGAGGGTATCCCAGCGTGGAGGGAGGGTACTCATCCTGTGCATAGGCAATCCACTTAGGGGCGATGACGCCTTTGGCTACCTGGTATATCGCCGCTTAAAGGAGATGGGAGTCAGCACAGTGATCTACGCGGGCTCCACGCCTGAGAACGTGATGGGCCTCATTGCCAGGGCGAGGCCCTCTCTCCTGATAGTTGTCGACGCCTTAATGGGAGGTAGGAGTGGCGAGCTAGTCATAGCCAGTTTGCCGGAAGTCAAGAGCCCTTTACCATTAACCACTCACAGCCTACCTCTCGACGTGCTGGTGAGGCTTGCGGGGTTGAGGCCGTCTCAGGTGGTGGTATTAGGTGCCTACGCCTCGAGGCTCGAGTTCGGAGCTAAGCCTAGTGACGAGATAGTTGGGGCGGCAGAGGAGGCGGCACTCCTACTCCTCAGGGCTCTCTCCACTTGCCGAGCTTAAGCTCCTCTATGAAAGCCTTGTTATGGCGGGGAACCTCGACGACTTCGCAGGCCTCAGCGAGCCTTAAGGCTTCCTCCCTAGCCTCTCTCGATAACATGAACATCTCAGCTCCCGTCAGCGAGCCATTGCCTATGAACTCCACGAGGTCCTCATCCACCTTAGGCAACAGCCCGACTTCCATGGCGTTAGAGGGGTCTAGGTGGTAGCCGAAGTCTCCAGCCACTATGACGGTTTCAAGCTCTCTCACATCGACGTTAAGCAGCCTTAGGAGGTACTTCTCGGTCATCTTGACAGCCGCTATCGCTAGCTGGAGCTTGCGCACATCCAGCTGAGTGAGAGCCACGCCCCTCTCCTCATCCAGCACAAACTCCAGAACCCCCTCCCTCTCCCTTACTCGGGGCCCCCTCACCATCCTACCACTCTCGGATAGGAGGCCCATCCTTAATAGCTCGGCTAGGAGGTCGATGTAACCTGAGCCGCATATGCCCTGAGGATCCCCCCCGCCTATGACGCGGTACTCGACGCCCTCCCAGCTCACCTTGACTCTCTCCACAGCCCCCTCAACAGCCATCATGCCGTGTGAAAGGCCTACACCTTCGAATGCGGGGCCAGCTGGGGTTGACGCTGCCACAAGCCTATCCCCCTTCTTCACCACCACTTCTCCATTAGTGCCTACATCAATCATCATCGCGGTCCCGTACTCCAGGATCCTGGAGGCCAGCATGTCCCCCACGACATCGCCGCCCACGTACCCGCCGAGTATCGGCAACGACTCCACCAGCGCCTGGGGGTTAACGCGTAAGCCCAGCTCGCCACTCCTCGCGGAGATGCTCCTCCTGTATACTGGCTCAAACGGCAGCGAGCCGAGAGTCCGGGGGTTCACGCCATAGAACAAGTGGAGCATGACGGAGTTGCCCGCTACAACCACCCTATAGATCCTCTCGCTGGGCACGCCTAGCTTCTCCACGAGGCTGTTCACGGTATCTACGACTGCTTCCTGGAGCTCCCTGACGCCGTTAGCGCGCGTGGCAGCGTACTGGATCCTAGCTATTATGTCCCCCCCGAACCTCAGCTGGGCATTCAACGAGACTTCCTCACCCACAACGTTACCGCTCGCCAGGTCTACTAGTGAGGCGGCAACGCTCGTAGTACCTATGTCCACCGCCAACCCAAAGCCCCTGTAGTCGTCTATTAAGTCCACTAATTCCCCATCCATGATTACAGCGATCTTATCGGACCCTCCACGCGACGCGGCAGCTGCCATGCTGGCTAATGCGCGGAGGGAGGCAGTCCTCACATTGACCCCCAGCCTCCTAAGCTCGCTGATCAACGCCTCCTCGACTGAGGGGGGGTTCTCCACAACCCTTACGGGAATTAGGAGTAGGGGAGTGGATATCGGGATGCTGGGCCTAAGCCTACGCTTGACTCTAGCCCTCCTGAGGGGCACCTCCACCTCAACATCTCCCAGTACCGTGGCCTGGCAGGCCAGCCTCCACCCCCTCTCCAACAGGCCTGAGAGTAGAGCGGCCTCACGCCGCGTGGGGGGCGATAGCTCGCCCGCTACTACTCTGACCCTGCACATTCCACAAAGGCCGTGTCCACCACACCCGGCCGCGATAGGCACTCCACAGCTCCTGAGGGCTTCAAGCAGGTTAGCGCCTCTCTCGACCTCGAACTCCCCTACCCCCCTAACAATTATCCTTGGCATGCCCCCCTAAGCGGGAATCACTCCTCCACTCCTAACAGCTCCTTACAGATCTTAACAGCCTTAACTGCGTCCTCGCCATAACCATCAGCGCCTATCTCCTTAGCGAACTCCTCGGTCACCGCAGCCCCGCCCACTATGACCTTGACCCTATCCCTCAGGCCAGCCTGCTTCAGCGCTTCAATGACGTTCTTCATCTCGAGCATCGTAGTCGTCAGCAGCGCCGACATAGCCACTATGTCAGCATTGTACTTCTTAACAGCCTCCACGAACTTCTCGGGCGGGACGTCAACACCCAGATCTATGACCTCAAACCCGGCTGCACGCAGCATCGTGGCCACGATGCTCTTACCGATATCGTGTAGATCGCCCCTGACGGTCCCTATGACCACTGTGCCAAGCTTCCGCGAAGCCTCTCCCCTCTTCTTAATCTCGGGCAGCAGCACCTCGTCCATGACCTCTTTGAATAAGTCACCCGCCACTACGAGCTCTGCGAGGAAGAACTCGCCCTTCTCAAACCTCCTGCCAGCCTCCTCCATGGCTGGCCTGAGCGCTCTCTCTATCACGTCATTTGGCGACGCCCCCCTGCTCAGAGCCTCGCGTGCAAGCTTCTTAACCTCCTCGAAGTTAAACTTAAGGAACTCCTCCTTCAGCCTACCATATAACTCCTCTAGCTCCTTCATCGAGGCAGTCCAGTCCGCCAGCTATATATCTGTTATTCCAGACTCCAGTGCTGTGGCGAGCTGAAGCTCCAAGCTGTGTCATCCCAGCCTCCCGGGCTCAACGCAGCTAGCTGTTGAAGCTGAGGTGTGGTGACCGGTGAGGTTCAGGTGTGTGAGGTGTGGCAAGTGCTGCAGGGAGCTGGAGGTAGTGATAGTGCTGTCCGACGTCGAACGGTGGGCTAAGGCGGGGATGTGGAGCTTGCTGGCTCACGTGGTCAGGAGGAGGGCTAAGGGGTGGCTCGCGTCCCTTGGCATAGAGTACTACTTCGCGCTCAAGAGGAGATATGGGGTCTGTCCATTCTACAGCGACGGGCTGTGCAGGATATACGACGTGCGGCCAAGCGTGTGCAGGCTATTCCCCTTCGCCTACTCTGAGAGGGGCCTGGCGGTACACCCATGGGCTAGGCGGAACTGCCCTGGACTAGGGGTAGGAGACCAGTTAAGCGCGAAGGAAGAGGAAGAGCTGAGAGCTCTAGCGAGGAGCATAGTTAGGGAGCTCATAGCGCTGCCCTACTACTCAACATTCCTAGACGAGCTAATAGCCGATGTGAAGAGGGGAGTCTCCAGTAGAAGCAAACGCTAGCCCGCCCCCCATCTTGCGTCTTTAGCTCCACTAACTCCCCCTGTGGTAAGTTTGTAACCCATCAATAGAGGGCATACGGCTGTCGCTGGGAGTCTCTGAATGCCCAATAATACTTTCACCCTACTCGTCCCTACCTTTTACCCAGCGTAGCTCTCCGTACAGCTTGAGACCATGGCGAGCGGCGAGGTCACGCTCAAGACCTGGAGCAGCCTGATTAAGGACTTTGAGACAGCGTACCTCAGGCGAGCTGACTGGGAGGTTAAGGAGAACGCGAATACCAACTTCAGCTACAGCAACTTCAGGAGCTACCTGTTCGAGAAGCTGGTGAAGAGGCCCGAGGTGCTTCGCGAGTACCTGCCCCCCAGGGCTGTTGAGCTGCACTTCAGGGGGGATATACACATACACAAGCTGCCCGATAGCCTCTGGATACCCTACTGCATAGGCTGGAGCTACAGGAGGATACTGGAGCTAGGCCTCAAGACCCCGGGCGTGGTGAGCAGGCCAGCGAGGCACTTCGACACAGCAGTGTCACACCTGGCTAACTTCTTCTTCATGGGGGCGCAGGAGTTCACCGGGGCCCAGGCAACGAGCGCCTTCGACCTCTACGCAGCGCCCTTCATCAAGCGCGATGGCCTAAGCTATGAGAGGGTCAAGCAGGTGCTCCAGGGCATGCTCTTCGAGCTAAACTACCCAGCTAGGGCAGGTTACCAAAGTCCTTTCACCAACATCACACTAGTCCTGGATACGAGCAAGGAGATGTTGAGAGGAGAAGCTATAGTGGGAGGCAGGGCGGCGGGGCAACTGGGTGATTACGTGGATGAGGCGTTGGTGGTAGCTAGAGCGTTATTCGAGCTTTACTTGGAGGGTGATGCTCTTGGCCAGCCATTCACGTTCCCCATCCCCACGTTAATGTTGACTAGGAGTTTCGACTGGAGTGGTAGGCGCTGGGGGGAGCTCACAGACCTGATATTCCAGGCT
>Ga0180300_10001149_pt1 | contig 12200 bp, 13 predicted proteins | sample GuaBasSediGuay15_FD_121798 | JGI IMG/M metagenome (GOLD analysis project Ga0180300, IMG submission 121798) | Subseafloor sediment microbial communities from Guaymas Basin, Gulf of California, Mexico - Guay15, Core 4569-2, 21-24 cm | ecosystem: Environmental > Aquatic > Marine > Hydrothermal... | reverse complement strand
AGGTGAGCAAAGATGCCCCATGCGTAGGCGTTTAAAATGGCAGCGCAGATCATCAAGGAAAGACGACCGTTGAAAAACGCTTGCTGATAGGCGATGAGAGGTGCCACTATTAACAACGTTGAGATGTGAAGCCCTTGATCGAATAAGTAATACCACGGTGTTGAAACCCATTGGAATTTGGAGAGACGGAACTTGGAATAGTCTATCAAAAAGTGAGCAGCCACAACGAAGCCAACAGCGGCAAGAATATTGCCGTTAAAGCTGGGCAAGAAGAACAGTAAATGGCTTGCTCCAACCAGCATAACGTGGATCAAGAGCACACCAAGGTTTCTCTCTTTTCTTTTTGCGATGTAGCCGTTCTGTAGCACGTAGTCTCCAAAAAGATGGCCCAACCAGAGTATGAAGAAACTGTCAGCCACGCTCTACCTCCTCAAGACAACGAACGAGATCTGGATCGAAGAGCCTTCCGCTCTCACGTTTCGTGTAATCCATCGCCTCTGCTTTTGCCATGGCACGGCGGTATGGTCTATCCTCAGTGAGGGCGCAGAAGACGTCGGCAATGCCTATGATTCGCGCAAAGAGCGGGATCTCCGTTTTTGAGAGCCCTTCGGGATACCCCCCGCCGTTCCATCTTTCATGATGATGGAGGACCGCATCGATCACCTGCTGTGGTATCTCTTCCACTTGTGAAAGAATCTCCGCACCGTGAAAAACGTGTTTCTTCACTTCTTCATATTCTTCTGGTGTTAACGATGACGTTTTGTTGAGGATCTTGTCGCTCACGCCAATCTTTCCGACGTCGAATATCAAGGCTGCCAAACCCAGGGATTTCAACTCTTCTCCGTCAAGTCCTAAACACTTCCCCAACTTCGTTGACAATTCTCTCACTCTCTGGGAGTGTTGCTGAGCACCTTTGGTCCTGCTGTTGAGAGCTTCGACCAACGCGGCGAGAGCATCTTCTAACAGAACTTCGAACTGGTGCTGAACTATGGCGTTTTCTAAGATGATACCAGCTGTGGATGCCAATTGTGTTAGGAGAACGAGGTCCTCAATGGAAAATCCCTTCGGTTTGTTTACGAGTTCAACAACCCCAAGAATCTTGTACTTGCCTTTGATCGGGATGGCCACGATGTTTTCCGTTTTGTAATAGATATCGAATCCATGGTAATGCTTTGGGTGGGAGATCGTGTCTGCTATCAAGATTGGTTGGTTTGTTTGGTACGCCAAACCCGCCAGGCTACCTTCGATGGGAATTTCTTTTCCCTCGATTTTTCCTTCTGCTCCTCCCTTTGCACTGATACAGATCAGCCTATCGGGGTTGGTCTCTTCGAACAAAAAGAAGGCTGCCGCATCGGCACCAACGGTTTTCAACAACTCTACTTGCATCGACTCCGCAACGCTTTTGGGATCACTGTCTGCCGACCCCATGTTAGAAATCAATTGCGCAAGCAACCGTTGCTCGTCTTTTACTTTGTCGACAGACCCTACACACCTTTCAAGAAGCATCTTCAAGGACATGAGTAATCCCAGATCGAGATCTTGAGGAATTCCATAAACTTCTATCACCGAATCGGCTCCGAATTTATCCTGGATGAGCAGATCTGCTGGATCGCCTCTCTTACCGAATTCGTGTTTGGATTGCTTTATGTAAACTGTTAAGCCTTGTTTGAAAAGGTATTCGACAGATGTTCGAAGAAGCTCCTGGTCCATCCTTAGGTCCCCTTCCTACCCAAGAGGGAGTAAAGGCGCAGTGGTTCAGCCTTTCCTTTCACAGCGTACTCTCCCAAAAATTCGAAACGGAACGCGGTCTCCGTGTTTTTCACGATATCTTCAGAAACTATTATCTCAGCTTTCATTTCCCTTGTCAAATGCTCTATCCGTGAGGCGGTGTTAACGGCATCCCCGATGGCCGTATAGTCCATCCTAAAAGGTGCGCCTATGTTTCCTATCAATGCCTCACCTTCGTGGATGCCTATTCCACTGTCGAGTTTTATCAACGCACCGAACTCTTCGGAAAGCTCTTCGTTGAGTTTGTCCAAGGCTTCTCTCATGTCGAGGGCACACATAAGAGCCCTTTCGTGTTCATTGCCTGTGGTTATGGGCGCACCGAAGATAGCCATAATGGCGTCGCCAACAAATTTATCGATTGTACCTCCATAGCGGTTTCGGATGATCTCGGCCATGGAGGTAAGGTATCTGTTGAGAACGTTCACCACCAACTCTGGGTCCTTGGTTTCACTGAAGGAGGTGAACCCCTTCACATCTGAAAAGAGTATAACCACACGTTTTTTTTCTCCTCCGAGCTTCACCTCTTTCTTCTTTACGAGCATGTCGGCTACTGTGTCTGGAACGTACCGATAGAAGAAGTTTCTGAGCCTCCGTTTTTCAGCGTGTTCTCTGTAAAAGTTGGCGCTGATGTTGATCACCGAAATGGCAAGCCCGGCGAACATGGGATAGAAGGTATCGAGCCAGATTTGATCGAGAAAGAGGTAATAGCTCAAAACCCAGGTCAATGCCGGAATGCTCAACGATGAAAAGTTCAGCCAAACCCTCTGAAAAGAGCTCAGTAGAGCAGCCAACAGAGCCGTTGAGAGCACTGTTAAGATCCCCACCCAAAAGGGGAGCCTCGTTAGCGTGTCTCCCCTTATGAAGTTTTCAATGGCTGTGGCATGGATGTGCACACCGGCTGTGTTGGGATTGAAAGGGGTTGAACGCAAGTCGTAGAGTCCCTTGGCACTGGTGGTGTAACCAAGGAGTACCACTTTGTCTTTGAAGGCGTCTGCGTAGTCAGATTGGCCGTAGACAACGTCGTAGAAGGAATACTCGGGAAAGACTGCATCGCCGTAGTAATAGAGCTGGAAGATGCCGTTTGAATCGAACGCGATTCTATGACTGCCAAGCTTGACCGATCGTGACTTGAAGTCCACTATCAGTTCTTTTGGATCTACACCGAGATAGAGCGCAGCTGCCAATACATCCATGTGGGGCAGATACCCGGAAGTGAGACCGTTTTCCAGTGCCCAGTCTTCCCTTACAAAGAGTGGGAGGTTGCGCACCACAGAGTCAACATCGAGCTCGCCTATCTCAAAGACCGCTGATGGTACCACGGATGAGAATTTCACTATGGGTGGAATGATCTTGTAGACAGAAAGGGCTCGGATCAGTGAGGAGTACTCGAAGTTCTCCATCTTGAAGACGAATTGCAGGTGGTGGATATTCTCTTTGAGTTGATCCTTCAGTTCTTCAGGATACGATTCGTAAACTTGTTTGTCGAACACGATGTAAGTTCCGAGTACCACGTTCTTCATTGCCAAAAGCACACTCGCTAAGTAAGAGTCACTCTTAGGGTTGACTTCATCCGGCGTTGTGAAAGAAATGTCGAAGGCGACAGCCTTTGCACCGTATTCGAATAACTTTCTCAAAAGTCTGCCGTAATGATGACGCTGCCATGGCCATTCGTCCTTGTAATAGACGGACATCTTTGCCAGGGATTCTTCATCTATGGCAACGATAACCACGTGTGGATCGATCTTCTTTTCTCCTCGCACTTGGTAGCGCAGATCCAGTGTCTTCAGCTCGAAGATCTCGATCCACGGGTTTCCAAGTTGATATGCGAGAAAGTACAACACGATCAACAATGCCCCCATGAAGTACCCCAAATGTCTTCCTAACATTTTCTCCACTCTTCCGTCCCTTCTGTTTCTTTTGACCTTCACGTAAGAGAAGTGGTTCGCGTTGTCTTGAAGATGTTACCATAGTTGGGGTGATATCGCTGTGAAGGTAAAGATCAATAACGTCACGTTCACCACTATGAACGAACTTCCTTCAATTGATGTGGAAGACCTCCACCTCTTTTCAGAAGTGTACAGCTGGCCTGAGAAATTGCCCGAAGAGCTGGGTTTCGCTGCGGAAGCGGATGGAAATCTGTTGGGTTGGGTAAAACTCAGTCGGATAAGGTGGATCAGTAGAAGCGCTTACTTAACCTTTGTCCTGGATCAGTCGTGGCGAGGAAGGGGATGCGGAATCCGGATGCTTCAGGCGTTTTTGGAGTTCTACTTCCGTGTGTTGGGATTTCGCAGGATCACCGCGGAAGTTTATGAGTACAACACGAGATCGAGGAAATTGATGGAAAAGCTCGGATTCTTGGAGGAAGGTCGGTTGCGGAAGGCTCGCTTTTGGAACGGGAAGTTTCACGATATAATCGTTTACGGATTGCTCGCAGAAGAATATCCTGGCAAGGGAGAGTGGTAAGATGACGGTGGTTTACTCGGCTGTGTTGTTGGGTGTTCTGGGATTGGCTGCGGGGATTTTCTTGGCTTACTCCGCCGAGATTTTCAAAGTAAAGGAGGACCCCCGTTTGAAGCTGATAATTGAAGCTCTGCCTGGGTTGAACTGCGGTGCTTGCGGTTATCCTGGTTGTGAAGGTTACGCGAAGGCCATACTCAAAGGTGACGAGCCCAACAAATGCTTACCAGGTAAGAATTCCGGCGTTGAGCAAAAGATAAAAGAGATCCTCAAAAACTCTGGATGAGACCTCTGATCAACAGGTCCCAACCATTCACAACGACGAAGAGAAGCACTTTGAAAGGCAACGAGATCAAGATGGGTGGCACCATGATCATTCCCATAGCCAGTAGTATGCTCGATACCAGCATGTCGACGAGGATGAAAGGAAGGTAGAGTATCACACCCATTTTAAAAGCCACTTCGATCTCGCCCAACACGAAGGCAGGAATGAGCACGGAAGGTGGGGAGTCGTTTATGTTGTTTATCTCCATGTTTACAGCTTCCGCGAGCATGAAAACGTTGTCTTCGTTTTTGTGTGCTTTCAGTTCCGAGATCATGAAGCTTTTCACCGGTGAGTAAATCCTCTGGAACATCTCTTGGTATCCTATTTCTCCTGCTGTGTAGGGTTTTATTGCATCCTCGTAGATTTGGGCCCATACCGGTTGCATGATCAAGAATGTGAGAAATAGCGCCAAACCTATCAAAACCTGGTTGGGAGGCGCTTGCCGAGTACCCAACCCGTTCCTGAGAAAGGAAAAAACAATCACAATCCGCGTGAAGGAAGTGAAAAGAATGAGGATTGAAGGAGCCAACGTGAGAACGGTGAGTAAGAGCAAGATTTCCAGTGTGATTACCAAATCCGAAGGTTGTTCTACAGGAGAAACACCGATGGTGATCTTGGGAAGAGGAATTTCCTGGCCGAGTCCTGTGGAGAATGAGAAGAGTAATATCAACAACACGTGAAACCGTCGCTTCATTCTATTCTCTCCAGTTTTTCCATCTCTTCTTTGAGGAAACGCTTGCCTATACGGTTGAATAGAAGAGAAGCAAAATTCCTCGGGTTGGAGTTTAAAAATGTTTTTTCATCTTCCGATAGCTTTTTTATCACTGCTATCGTGGACTGGGACACGATGATAGCGTAGACGTCATCGAAGAGCTTGAGGATTAGCAAGCGTACGCCACGATCTAACCAGTGCCGACCGAGAACGACAACGTGACCCTGTGCAGGTGTACGTTTGGAGAAGAGGTATCTCCATAGAAACCAGGAAAACCACAGAGCGATGACAATGAACAGCAGTATACCGACAAACCACAGAATGGACGAACCCATTCCAGAACCTAACTGAGAGGTCGGCGTTCCTTCAGTCGTTTCGCATCACCCTTTGGAAACCTTCGTGAGTGCTTCCACCACCCTGGAGTGTTGGAAAGGTTTGACGATGAAGTCCTTTGCCCCAGCCTGTATTGCTTCTACAACCATGGCTTGTTGTCCCATGGCGCTGCAAACGATGATCTTCGCGTCCGGATCGATTTTCTTGATCTCTTTTATGGCTTGTATGCCATCCATCTGAGGCATGGTGATGTCCATGGTAACCATGTCCGGCTTTAACTCTTTATACTTTTGCACCGCTTCCACACCGTTGCCAGCCTCTCCCACGACTTCGTAACCCGCTTTTGTGATGATATCCTTCAAAAGCATCCTCATGAACGCAGCGTCATCAACTATTAGGACCTTCCGTGCCATGGTTTATCCCTCCTTTTCACCTATGTTTAGTATTTTGTTGACATCGAGGTAGAGTATCAAACGATCTTCTCTTTTGATTATCCCTTTAACCTTGTTTACGTATTTTTCAGAACGTGAAACCGGTGTTTCAATATCTGAAGTCTCAATGGTGAAAACCTCATCCACCCCGTGCACTGGTATGCCGTATTCTTCTCCATCCACTTTGAGTACCAAAACTTGATCAGGTTCTCTATCGCCAATGTCCAGTTCCAAGATCATTGCCAGGTCGATCACTGTGACAATACGACCTCTCAGGTTGATAACTCCTCTCACAAAGTCAGGAGCTCCGGGAACAACCGTCGTTTCCGGCGCCTCTATCACCATTTCAACTGCGTCGACATCAAAAGCAAGACTCTGCTTGCCTATCTTAAACTCCAGCAACTCAACGCTCTCGTTCACCAAGATCCCCTCCTTCGTGTCATGAAGCCAACCTTGCGGTATCCACAATCAGGGCTATACTACCATCACCAAGTATGGCTCCACCGCCGAAATGAGGAATGCTGCTGAGGAGCTTACCCAACGACTTGATGACTATGTCTTCTTGTCCCATCAGATCGTCCACAACGAATCCTCGTTTGCCTTCTCGTGTTTTTACCACAACCACGTTCACCGTATCCAAGTGTCCATCTTCTTCAAAGTTGAAGATCCTTCGCAGGAAGTGTATGGGTATGATCTCACCACGAGATACAACAACCTCTTTATCTTGAATCTGCTGTATATCTTGCCGGGTGATCTTCATCACGCTGTCGATGTTAACGATCGGGAATGCGTAAACGTTACCGGCTACCTTCACAAGTAGCACTTGTATGATGGCCAACGTCAGCGGGAGAATTATACTCACTCTGGTTCCCTTGTCTGGCTCGCTGTGCACGGATACCCTGCCATTTAGGGATTAGATGGTGTTCTTAACCACATCCATGCCGACGCCTCTGCCAGAAACCTCGCTGGCACCTTTTTTCGTTGAAAATCCTGGCTGGAAGATGAATTGGAAGATCTCGTCGTCGCTCAACATGGACGCGGATTGTTCGTCTAAGAGTCCCCGCTCCACAGCCCTTCGCTGGATAGCGTTCCTGTCGAGACCTCTTCCGTCGTCTATCACTTCTATTATGACGCTGTTGCCTTCTTGTCTTGCAGTTAGCTTCAGTTTACCTTCTGCTGGCTTGCCTTTCGCTATGCGTTCCTCGGGGGGTTCTATGCCGTGATCGATGGCATTGCGTATCAAGTGCACGAGGGGTTCTCCAATCTGATCCACAACCGTTCTGTCGAGTTCAGTTTCTTGACCACTTATTATCAAGTTGACTCGTTTTCCAAGCTCTTTGGATAAATCCCTAACCATGCGAGGAAAACGATTGAAAACGAAGGCAACTGGTATCATTCGAATCTTCATCACCACGTTTTGGAGATCCAAAGTGGTTCTGCTTAGTTGGGCTAGGCTTTCGTCCACTTCCTTAACTTTGTATTTTTTCAACGTTTCTACGATTCTACTACGCGCTATTACCAGCTCGCCCATGAGATTCATCAACGTGTCGAGCTTCTCTATATCCACACGCACTGTTCTGGTCAAAGCAGGTGCACGTCCCTTACTTGTTTTCTCTTCCTCCTTTGAAGGTTTGGTCAACGTCTTTTCGGCTTTCTCAGGCGTTGGAATAGCGGATTGGAGATTTTTGAGATCTTTTATAATCACTCTCTCTATCTCGGAGATGTTCGAAATGGCTTCCTGAAGCTCTTCTTTTTCCTGCTTTGTGATCACTATCATTTCTACGCTCCGGTCGAATTTCTCTTCCTCGATGGATTGGACGTCTGGTTCTGTTTGAAGGATTTCTCCACCGCTGCTCTCTACAGCTTTGAAGACCATATACATTCTCGGAAATTTCAAGACGGTGTCGGGTGCGAGTACCACCATCACATAGAAAGCGTTGAATCCTTGTTCTTGCGCTTTTCCAACGACACTCAACACCTCGGACGTTGGCTTGAGTGTAACGAAACCTTCGCCTTCGTGTTCCATCTCTGATTGTTCGGGTTTTGCTGTCTGTGCGCTCTCTTCAGTTTCTCTCCTTTCTGAGAGCTCTTCGAAAGATCTGACACTTTCTTCGACGTTTATTGCTCCCTCTTCTCCCGTGGCGGCGATCGACTCCAGCAATTGTGAGATAAGATCCACACCGTAAAAGATTCTGTCGACGATCTCAGGTGTTACCTTCATCTCTTCTTTTCGTAGGATATCGAGGAAATTCTCCATCCTGTGGCAGAGTTTCGTGAGTTTGTCAAAGCCCATGGTGCCGGCCATTCCTTTGAGAGTGTGCACAGCACGGAATATCTCGTTGATGGTTTCAACGTCATCAGGATTTTTTTCTAAGTTTAAGAGAGCATCGTTGAGTTCTTGAAGGTGTTCTCTTCCCTCTTCGATGAAGACCCCAAGATACGCATCCATTTCAGCCATGTGTTACCCTCCTTCAGTAAGAAGCACGTGACGTCTGATGAGGTCGAGCAACCGATAACTGGCTCTCTGTACAACAGTGCGGCGATCCCCGCGAATGTTTTCAGTGAACGTCCGACAACCGTGGGAATCGGATATCGCAAAACAAACAGTACCAACCTCCTTGCGAGAATCACCGCGATCGGGCCCTGCCACACCGGTTACACTCGCTCCTATGTCGCTCTGTAGGATTTTCCGCACGTTCTCCGCCATCTCCGCTGCCACGAGTTCACTGACCACGTCGTGTTTGTCGATCGTGGACTGAGAAACGTGAAGCAAAGTTTCTTTTACTTTGCGATTATAACCTACAACCGCACCTTTGTAAACGCGGGAAAGCCCACTCACTTTGACCAAGATCGCGCTGACATTGCCTCCCGTACACGATTCCGCTATCGACAGGGTCAGGCCACGTTTTTCCAAAAGCTTCACAGTTACCTCTTCTAAACTCGTTTCATCGGTGCCGAAAAAGTCTTCCGGAAATCTCTCATGTATCACTTCTTCGATACGTTCGAGTTGGTCTCCGCGGTTTTGTTTCACCTTTATCCGGATTGTCGGACCTACAAAGTAATCCAGAGTGGTCGAGTATTCTACATCTTTTAGCACATCTCTCAAAGATTCTTCAACAACGGATTCTGGCACATTGGCGAACTTGAAGGTTCTTTGAGCGTATGCACTGGTGTGTTGTGAAAACGTTGGATGTTCGTTGAACACTTTTTCAAACAGCGGGACCAACTCGCTTGGAGGACCTGGCAGTAATACGAGCAGCTTTCCTTCCGTTTCGATGACTTGAGCTGGCACTAAAGCTTCGTCACCGAAGTACGTCTTGGCACCTTCTATCATCAAGGCGAATTTTTCAACGCTTCTTGGAACACGAGCTCCAAACTTGCGTTTGTATCTATCGAAGACCTTATCGGCAAAAGGACGGTCGATATACAACTTTCTTCCAAGCAGTGATGCGACAGCCTCTCGAGTGATGTCGTCATCGGTACTTCCCAAACCACCGGAGATGATCACGATGTCTGCAGAGTCTAATCCCAGACGCACTGCTCTTTCTATCGCTTCCAGTTCGTCTCTAACGACTTGAATTCCCATAACTGTGAATCCAAGCTCGTTGAGCCGCTTGGTCAAGTATTCTGCATTGGTGTTTTTCACCACACCGTCCAGGATTTCGTTTCCTGTGGTGACGATCCACGATTTCAAAAAGGGTCACTCCAGTGCTATGAGATAAAAGTAATGTGGTTGGTGACCGTCCAGAGTTTCCACTTCGAGATCGGGGAACCTCTCTTTCAGGGATTCTACTAACCTTTCGACTGCTTCGTCGCTGACCCCATCACCTTTGATGATTGTGATGATTTCATGTTCGGGTTTCACCACTTTTTTGATAGCCTCGAATGTTACCTTTTCACGATCGTCGCCGTGAGCTTCGATTCTGTCATCCACGAGAGCTATGTACTCTCCCTTGATGATCTTCTCTCCGTTTATTTTGGTGTCTCTAATCGCGTAAGTTACGGAGAGGCTGAGAACCGCCTCCATGCCTTCTTTGAATTCTTGGAAGAGTTCTTCTTCATCGAGTGATTCATCGGATCTCGTGAGTGCACCGATGCATTCTTGAACGCTTCTCGTAGGCACGACGAGGGCCTTAGTGCCTTCTTCCGCAAGCTCTCCGAGTTTCTTCGCCGTCAGGATGATGTTGGGATTGTTCGGAAAGATGAAAATCGTCTTCCCGTTTACAGCATCGACTGCGTTTTTGAGATCTGCAAGGCTGGGGTTCATCGTTTGACCACCGAGCACCACTCTGTCTGCCCCGAGTTCGTAAAAGATTTTGGCAATGGCATCGGATGGAGCCACCGCAACGATCCCATACCGCTTTGGCTTAGTTCTTGCTATCTCTTGGGCTTCCTCGGATATGCTTACTATATGACGGTGTTGTTGCCTCATGTTGTCAATTTTGACCTGTTCCAAGGAACCGTGTCTCAAGATCCGTTCTATCACTTCTCCAGGATGATCCGTGTGTACGTGGAGCTTCAAAAAGCCATCCTGTACCAAAAGCACAATGGAATCACCTATGGTTTCAAGATACCGTCTCACCCCGTGTTCTATCTCTCGCTCCATGCCACGTCCGTTTAATTTGCAGACGAGTTCTGTGCAATAAGCATAGGTAATGGATTCTTCCCCAACCAACGCAGCTGCTGGTGTCACTTCCTCTTCTTCCTTTGCTTCAAAGGGAACTTCGTGCTCCACAAGTTCACCCACAGCTGTCTTTCTAAAGGCTTCGAATATGTAATAGAGTCCCTTCGCTCCCGCGTCCACAACCCCAGCTTCTCGAAGTTGAGGTAGCAGTTTTGGCGTTTCACGTACGGTTTCCAAGGCGCATTGCGAGAGCTCGGTTAAGAATTCCTCATAATTTTCAAGGGTCCCCGAAAGCTCTACCGCCCTTTTTGCGACTGCACGGATAACCGTTAGCATCGTACCCTCCACAGGCTTAATCACAGCGCTGTAAGCCACATTCCGTGCATCCATAAGAGCCTTCGCGAACTCTGGGATCTTCACCTTTTTCTTCTTGGCTAGCCCTTCGGCAAGACCGCGAAAGATCTGAGAAAGTATCACCCCAGAATTTCCCCGAGCACCCATCAGAGTTCCTTCTTTTATAGCGTTTAAGATTCGTGAGAGTTCGGCCTCTTGCTCCAATTGTTCCACGCGATTGTACGCCTCTTTGAGGGCAGCCAAAATATTCGATCCCGTGTCTCCATCAGGCACGGGAAACACATTGAGGGCGTTGAGTTCTTCTTCATGCTTTCCTATTTCTTTCAAAGCGTTTTCGAGAGCTCTTGTCATGAAGACTCCGTCGATTTCCGTCACGCGTTTTCACCTCAAAATTGCAAGCCCACAACGTGTACGTTCACTTCGACGTTCTCGCACCCCGCATCCTTCTTCAGATGGTGGTACACGTTCTCCTGGATGTTCTTCACGGCCACGGGTATTCGTACTCCGTACTCCAACACGATGTACAAATCCACCATGAGACTTCTATCAGCCTCAGTGATCTTTATGCCTCTTTCCTCTTCTTTGCCAAATATTTGGGTCATAAAGCTCCGCGCTTTTGTACCCACCAAACCATAGCTTTCCATCAAAGCTGTGTGAACTATTGAGTACAACGCTTGTGGAAGTATCTCAAGCTTACCCCTGGGAAGTTCTATCGTCATCGGATTCCACCTCCTCCATTTCTTTGAGAACGTCGCGCACTTTAAGGCTCGCTTCGTCGAGCTTTCTTTTGCAGTATTTGTACAACTCCACGCCCCTTTTGAACATCTCTATCGAGGTTTCTAAGTCCGTCTGAGAGCTTTCGAGTTTTTCCACGATCTTCTCCAACTCTTCGAGTGCTTTCTCAAACTCCAATTCTTGTTCCTCGGTTTGTGACACGGTTTATCACCGCCCCCACGTTTCCGTCCCAAAACTCGAGGGTGATTGCATCCCCTACCTTCACCTGCGAGGAAGATTTTACCAGATGTTCTCCTTTCTTGACCATTACGTATCCTCTTCGCAACAGAGATGCCGGGCTTGCGAAATCAAGTTTTTCTCTTGCCAACCGCAGTTTGAGGGCCAGTTCTTCCAAATTGCTCCCCGTGATTTTCTTAAGCCGCTCGAACATTTCTGCAACTT
>Ga0180300_10001148_pt1 | contig 12209 bp, 18 predicted proteins | sample GuaBasSediGuay15_FD_121798 | JGI IMG/M metagenome (GOLD analysis project Ga0180300, IMG submission 121798) | Subseafloor sediment microbial communities from Guaymas Basin, Gulf of California, Mexico - Guay15, Core 4569-2, 21-24 cm | ecosystem: Environmental > Aquatic > Marine > Hydrothermal... | reverse complement strand
CAAGACATTGAAAAAGGAAAAAGAACAGAAATAGATTACATAAATGGAGCAATAGTTAAACTAGGCAAAAAACTAGGCATAAAAACACCAGTAAACAAAACCTTAACAGCAATAGTAAAAGCAGTCTTTCAATTTCCCCTTCCGGCTAGCGACTGCTAACCAGAATTGAGGTTCATATTCTTATTTTCAATCTACAAATATAAACACCACAAAACTTACGAAGTAAACGAAACTTGTCTATTAGCAATATTAACATTTAACAAAGTAGTTTTCTGCAAAAAACTCGATCAGCAACAATTAACAAATATCGTAAATCAGACATATTATAGTAAGTTAATAAGGAGATTTAAACTAAAATTAAAGGTTTGAGTGAACATTAAATTAATAGTGGATTTCAGCATATTATGGTTGGTGAAAGCGGTGTGGGAAGAAGCAATTAAGGCTAAACTTAATGAATTACCTGATAATTTGAAAAAAGAAGTTCTAGATTTCATAGAATTCTTGTTACAAAAACATAAAAAAATAAAAAAAGGAAGTTTAAATTTGATTGGGAAGGCGGCTTATCCGAGTTAAAACAAAAGTACAGTTCTGTGGAGCTTCAACATAAGGCCTTGGAGTGGAGATAATGTATCTTGTCGATACAAATATTTTCTTGGAAATACTGCTAGAACAAGAGAAAAAGGAAAAGTGTAAAAAGTTTTTAAACGAAAATATTGAAAACCTTTGTATTTCTGATTTTTCTCTACATTTTATCGGAGTAATATTGTTCAGAAACAACAAAGAAGAAGTCTTCAAGAACTTTGTGGACGACATTATTCCAAATATCGAAATCGTTACTCTATCAAAAAATTCATACAAAGATCTACCCAAAGTTAAGAAAACACTAGGATTAGATTTTAATGATGCTTACCAGTATAAAACTGCCGAACAACACAACTTAAAAATTGTAACAATGGACAAAGATTTCGAGAAAGTTAAGGACAAAATAACGATAATATTTCTATAAACTCTATTTTATGGTTTCGGTTCGCTGAAACTTTCCAACAAACCTCTCAATTATCTTATGTGAGAGTACCTCAAATATTCCACTAAACTTTTCCAAATTATTATAGTTTTTTAGCGAGGTAAGGTTCTGCTTTTGATTTTAAGACAAAACCCACCTCTTCCAGCAGGTCTCTGTACTTCTCGATGGTTCTCGTTGTTAAATGTCTTATTCCTAGCCATGAAGCTACAACCTTAGCTGCTGAGAAAACCTGTTCTAAGTTTTCCTCATTAAACGATATCGGAGCCCATAGGGCGATAGAGCCACGTAAACGGTTAAAGTAATCTCGTCTTATGTAGAAGAAGTACATCTCTTTGCCCGTTAAGGTACAGAGAGCAAGTTGAGGGCAAGAAAAAACACGAGACAGTTCAATATAAGGATTAACACCATGATCCCACATTTTAATACCAATATTGTACCATCCACAAATCATAGTGTGAGTTTTAAGAGGAACTTCTTGGGTTTGAGGAATGGTCGTTAAGCAAACATTCTGAGGCATTACTGAAACATCAACAGCAGTCTCAAAAACATATACCTCCAAAAATTTCTTAAAACCACAACTTCTATACGTTAACCCAGAAGGCCCTTCATATTCCTCAGGTTGAACCAACATAAACTTAGCTTTTCTACTTTTGGCAAGCTTTTCAGCTTCCTTGATTAACGTTCTTGCAACACCTCTCCTACGATAAGCCTTATGAACCATTAAAAAATCCAAATAAAGAAAATAGCCCAATGGAAACTCTTCACTAAAAATCACATCTAAATGTCCAACAACTTTTCCACCAAGTTCAGCAACCAAAGATATAATATTTAACCGTTCCATACGTTTCCAATATTCAATTAAAGCTGAACGATCCATCCAAGGACCACCATGCATAACCCTCTCCCAAGAACTCAACTCATCATACGAAGCCGGGTTGCCACGACCCTCAGAAGAATAATGATACCACGTCTCCACATCAGAGCAGTTAACTTCCACCAATGCATCAATATCATCCCTAGTCCCAAATCTAACCTTAACACTCAACAAGCATCCCCTAAGTATAGTTATTCTTCAACAATCTATAATCGACCTTACATATCTCTTTTTAAGTTAAAACTCTAGTTACGAAGCTTTTAAATATTATCCGAAATTCATATATTTTTCAGAAATATATTTACCATTGGGGAATAATATGGCAACTATAGCTAAAGTTGGAAAGAAAGGAGAAGTTGTTCTCAAAAAACCTGAAAGAGACATTGCCGGAATAAAACCTGGAGACAAAGTTATAATCATTGGCCGACCAGGCGAAATTATCATTAGAAAGATTCCCTCACTCGAAGAACTACTCAGAAAACCTCCGAAAATCAAACTAACAATTGAAGAACTTAAAAAACTTAGAGAAGAAGTCAGAAAAGAAATCGAAGAAAGGTTATTAAAATGAAAAAACTCTTACTCGATACAACCTACATTCTCCCACTACTTGGTATCGAAATCGACATTCAAAATCTAAGAGAAAAAATTATATCCCTAGCAAAAAACTTTAAACTGATGCTAAATTCACTTAGCATCCTTGAAGCCAAGTGGAAAATACTAAAACTTGCAAAAAAGGAACCATCTATCCTAGAATCCTTTAGCGAGGGACTACTTTTTTTAACAAGAGGAGAAGTATTTGAAATCATACCCTTCTACACATATGAAGTCGATCTCATCGCAACAACACTCCACAAATATCACAAAGACTACATAGACTGCTCAATCCTCGCATCCGCATACATAAACGCAGACACATTCATAACAGAAGAAAAAAGCAAAATGCAAAAACTACTTGAACAAATACCACCAAACTACAACACATATAGAAAAACCTCAACAAAACTATCAATAAACACAATAAACCAACTTTAAACAATATCAAACGAATATTCCAAGGATTCACATTTTCTGGTTGATGGAACAAAAATTATTTATATATATGTATAAATGTATGTAGATTTGGTGTTTTAAATGGGCGTTCTACTCGTTAAACTTAGTGATAGTGTAGAAAAAAGGTTCAGGGAAGCCGCTATAAAAGTCTTTGGTGCTAAAAAGGGCAGCCTGTCTAGAGCGGTTGAAGAAGCCATTAAAATGTGGCTAAAAACAGTAGAATCCGAACAAGACGTAAGAAAAGACTGGGAAGACCTAAGAATAGAGGTCCCCAACAAAAATTTAACTGAAAAAATCTTAAATGAATCAAGAAAAACAGATAAAAACAAAATTTCTAGACTTCTCAAAGCACTAGGCTTGGAGGAAACAATGTGAAAAAAGTCGCTGTAGACACAGGCGTATGGATAGAAAGCATCGCAATAGGCTCAACGTACTTCAATTTAGCCTCTGAAATAGTTGAAAGAATAAACAGAGAAGAAATAACAGCCATAATCACCCCCCTAACAGCTTCAGAAACATATTACATAGCCTACAGAGTCTACAAACAGTCAGGGTTAAATGAAAAAACCGCAATCACCAAAGCAGAAAAACTCTTCAACCTACTATACTCTCACAGAAATATAAAAGTCGTACTCAATAAAATAATTGCTCTCAAAGCCGGAGAAATAAAAAGAAAATACAACATCGCACTATCCGACGCATATCTACTAGCAGCAGCCAAACACGAAAAAGCAACACCAGTATTCAGAAACATCGAAAAAGAAATGAACCCACACCTAAACGAACTAAAAAACAAATACAAAATAATATTCCTAAGCGAAATAGCAAAAAACATAAAGTAACCATGCAACCACAAAATCCTACTTCTTACGTCTCCTAGCTATCTTTCGTCTTTTTCTACGATGCCAATAAACCGCAAAGAAAAACAACAGTAAAGAAAACAGCAGGAGGAAGTACAAAAAACGTTATATTCAATATTTGTGGCCAAATTAAACTTGGCCCTAAATCTACATTTGTTTCATAAATCAACATTATTGCAGGTATTTGAAGTATTCCCAGAACGTATAGTGTAGCTTCACCCATGAAATTTGGCGTTTGAAGTAGAATTCCAGTATCTAAATCGTAGTCAAGCCAATTCCACAACACCCAATTATACGTCTTATTCCCGTATGTCACCCCCACGTATCCTCCAGTATCAAACTCAACTTCAAAGCATTTTTGATAACCGTAAGGAGTCTTTAAAGCATATCCCATATCGGTAACTTCACCTTCCACGTAGCACCCAGGATAACCAAACAAAACAGTATCACCAACCTTCAACTTTGTTGATAACCATAACGTTGTTTTACCGCAAGGTGTACCATTAACAGAATAAACATCCCTACTATTAACATCAACAAAAACACAAGTAGAAATATTTAAACTTATATTTTCTTCAACAAGAATAAACTCTATAGTTATTTTTAACTTTGCCAAATTATCACTAAAATCTAAACACTCCCACCTGTATATAAACAAAGTTTTCCGCTTTTCCGCCTTCAATCCCAGTTTTTCACAAGTAAGTATCGAACCATTAATAAACTCTGCAAACACTAAGGCATCCTTCTCATTACGAAACTCAACATAAATCCCTTTCCTAAACCATAAAGGAGGCAGCCTTAACATTTAGATCTAAAAAACAATAATTCATTAAAGAAGAAAATAAAAGAATACATATAAGAAAAAATAAATATGTATTTTTTCCTAACATACCTTCACCCTTCGTAAATAACACTTTTGTTCGTACTCCTACCCTGCTACTATGACTGCTTCATCTGTTTCTCTTTCCCACTGACTAAAACCGTTGTCAAAACGCGCCCAAGTCCACGTTATAGCCATGTCAACATAGCTTAGATTTGGATTCTGAGTTACGTCCCATTCCCAGTCCTCCTCACTACTAAGCATTGGCCCTGTCAAGTTGTATACCTTATTCCCGTTTAAGTAAGCCCTAAAACTACATTTAGCTTCGTCTACGGTTGTGAAGAATGGAAAAGTCCAAACTGATTTAACTTCACTTTTGTGGTAAACATAATGAAACACATCAGCACCAGTGTAATATTTTCCCTCAACGTATGATTTCAGAAACCATCCTTTCCACAACAAACTACCTGCTGTTTCCGTATCCTCTTTTGTTAATTCTGCTGCTATTGCTGGCATGTAGAACATTGAAAAAAGCAGTACTGTGGTCCATAGCGCTATACAGAACGATATTAGTAGGTCTTTTTTCTCTCCCACAACTCCTCACCTATGTTATTATGCGGTTTGGAGGTATATATATAACGGTTTTGTGAAGAACTATTTAGGAGTAAGGTTCGTATGATATTTATTTGGGTAAGGTAATAGATCAGGTATGCAGGTTTATGATGTTAATGTTGTAGGTTGGGAGGTCGGGTGAGTACCCGTATCGTTTATACTAAGGACTTGTTTAAGCTTTTTGGAGATGTAGTAGCTTTAAATGGCTTAAATTTGGAGATTCCCAAGGGTATTTGCGGTTTTATTGGTCCTAACGGGTCGGGGAAAACTACTACGATAAATATTCTTCTCGGCTTGGTGAAACCTGACAGCGGAGAAGCTTATGTTTTTGGTCTCGATTGTTGGCGAAATTCTTATGAAATTAAGCGTAGGGTTGGTGTCCTACACGAAAATTCTAGTTACCCTGGGAATTTTTCTGCTCAACGTTTTCTTGAATATGTTGCGCGAATATACAATGTGGATAAACCTAGGGAAAAGGCTTTGGAAATGTTGAAGGTGGTTGGATTGTATGATGTTCGGGATAGGGCTATTAAGGGTTTTTCGGCGGGTATGTTGCAGAGGCTTGGTTTGGCTCAAGCTTTGATAGGTGATCCTGAACTTGTTATTTTGGATGAGCCTACAGCGAATTTGGATCCTTCTGCGAGGCTTATGTTTTTGGAGAAGGTGAAGGAGTTTCATAGGGATCATGGTGTTAATTTTCTTATTTCTACCCATATTTTACCTGAGTTAGAAAAGGTTTGCAGCTGGGTTTCAATAATTATGAATGGTGTAATTGTTGATCAGGGATATCTTAGTGATTTAGCTTCAAAATATTCTGCAAACATATATGTGGTTGAAACTTCTGATCTAAGGCTTTTAGCTAAGGAACTTGAAAAAATAGATTTCATAAAAGATTTGTGGATTGAAGGTGATAAAATTTACTGTAAGATAAGTGATTTAGACAGTTTTCAAAGAAATCTTCCAGTTGTAGTTTCTAAAATTAATGTTTCCATTAAAAATCTTCAACCGCAGTATAGTAGTCTAGAGGAAATTTACAGGGAGGTCGTTAAGAGAAATGAAAAGTAAGAGAAATATCCTTACACTTATTTTGTGGGAACTTGAGGAGAACTTTAGTTTTCCAGTTTTTGAAATTCTGATTTTTGTTGCTGTGCTTTTTTTAATAGGTTTTGCATCGCAATCTATGTGTCCATATAGAACTTCTATTTCACTTCTCGATATAGTGTTCAGCGATTATCTTGAATTTAGTTTGACTGGGTGTGTCTTTATTTCTATGTTTTTTACAGGTTTTCTCTTTGCTAGAAGTATTGCTAAAAGGTTTTCAAATAAGGAGATGAAAATGTTTTTATCGTATCCTGTGAAGAGAAGAAATTTACTTTTATCCAAGTTTCTTGTTAATTTTATAGTGTTATATTTGCTTTTTGGTTCCGTGCTCGTTTTTGATGCAGTTCTAATGGGTTTCGATGTATTCAGTCCATTGGTAGGTTTCACGTTACTTTCTCTTCTAATAAGTTTAATGTTTTTGTGTTCCATTTCGATGGTTGTTGCGCTTTTAATTAAGAAGGAATCTTTATCCTTTTTTGCTGTTTTCTTTTTGATATATGGTTTGGAACAGTATGTTTCAGGCTTAAAGGAACCGTATGATACCTGTTTTTCTGTGTCTCGAGGACCTATGAATATTACTGCATATCTTCTTAGATTGCATTATTCTAGTAAAGTTTCATTATTTAGCTATATAACTTTTAAAATGTTTTTGTTAAGTTTAACGTTTCAAATCGGTGTTACAATTGTCTTAATGTTGATTTCTTTTATTTATTTTGTTTATTTTTTGGAGGTGGATTAGATGAAAGTTAATGCGGTCCTCAGAATTGGAATAATTATCTTTTTCATAGGGTTGTCTTTAGGTATTGCTGCGATTCCTAGAAGTGATTATCAAATTACCGCCGGGATGAGTTCTTCACTTATTCCTCCATACGGTGAGGTTTCATTAAGTTTCTTTTTTCCTCCAAGAGATATTCGCTTAGAAATAGAATGTAGTCATCCCATTAATTTCTACTTGTTTGATAATGAGGGGTTTAAGGCTTATAATGAAAGCGGAGTGCTCAATCCAATTTTTTATTTTGAGAATGAGAGTAGAGGTATGTATTTTATTAGTTTACCTAAAAGAGGTATTTATTATATGGTTTTTCGAAATCTTTCGAATGAGACAGCCTTTGTCACGATGACAATTTTCTTTTATGGTTTTGAAAAGGACTTGCTTCAAATATCCGCATATTTTTTAGTGTTTGGGGTTATTTTAATTGTACTTGGACTTTTGGATGTAGGTAAACTATTTGCTGGATTTTGCAGAGGAATTAAAGAAGAAAGAAAGTAGTAATGAATTATTCGGGAATGTTAGTCTGCGCTTAAAGAATGAAGTTTGCTCTGCAGTTTTTGCATCTGTAATATTGTTTAGCTAGGTTTATATGTTATACTGATATACAGTATATAGTATGGTGGTTTATATGTCTACTACTATTAAGGTGTCTAAGAATACATTGCGAAAACTTGAAAAATTTAAGGTGAAGATGGGTGCGAAAACTCTTGAGGAGGTTATTTTAAGGTTGATTGATGAGAAGAGGAGAGAATTAGTGGAAAGGTTTTTTGGTGTTGATAAAGGGAAGATATCGAGATTTTCTGAGGAGGATAGGCTTGATTCTCATATTTGATTCATATGCGTGGATAGAGTTTTTCATCGGATCGAGACTAGGGGAAAAAGTTAGAAGATATTTGGAAGAAGGACATGAGGTAGTTGTTCCCGATATTGTGTTGGCTGAGATAGCTAGGAAATATTGGCGAGAAGGATTTGATAAAAAATCTATAGGTGAAAAACTGAATTTTATTATTTCAGTTTCAGATGTTGTTGAAATCGATAGAGAAGTAGCGATTTTGGTTGGTGATTCTTGGAAAGAACTTTTAGAAAACGCTAAAAGACAAAATTTGAAGAAACGTCCAAGTTTAGCTGATGCAATTATTCTGGCAACAGCAAAACTTGTCAAAGCAAAAGTATTAACTGGAGATGATCATTTCAAAGGATTGCCGGAAGTTATATTTCTCGCTTAAAATGCGTGTTGTGGGAGAGTGGGCTTTCAAATTTTGTATTATAATTTTCTAAGTTTGGATGTAAGGAGTGTTTTGTTTTTTGAATGCGGTGTAGGTAAAGTTTATAAGATGTGAGTAATACTTTTAGGCAAAAAAATATTACTAGGTGCACTATCATGACAAAAAAGGTTCTTGTATTTCTAATCGGATTACTTTTTGTAACCGCCTTAATGGCCTCAGTTCATCCAGTTTCAGCAAATGAAAGCAAGCCTCTTGTGGTTTGTACTACTAGTGTGCTCGCAAGTATTGTAAGTGACTTAACTGGTGGAAGCGTGGATATAAAATATTTGGTTTCGCCTTCGATGTGTCCAGGTCACTACGATGTTAAACCTGGAGATGTTGAAACTATTAGGAGCGCAGATCTCATTTTGGCTCATGGAATGGAGTGGAGTGGATGGCTTAGAGAACTTATAAACTCTGCGAACCAAACAGGCGATTTACATGTCCCTATTTATAATGTGACAGGTCCTTGGAACACTCCTCCAATGCTTAAACAAAAATATCAAAACATAGCATCGATACTCTCAGATACGCTTGGTCTAAATGTTTCTAGCAAACTATCAGAGTGCGTTGATGCCATTGATCAAGTCGATACTGAACTCAAAAATATTGCTGATAAATATGGGTTTAATGGAACACCTGTTGCATGTATGCTATGGCAAAAAGGCTTCGTCGAATATCTTGGCTTTAAAGTAGTTGCAACCTATGGACCTACAGAATACCTATCACAGAGCGATATAGAGGAAATTGAAACAAACATTACAAAGTACGGAGCTAAACTCATAATAGATAACTTACATAGCGGTGTGGAAGTTGGGAAGAAAATTGCAGAAGACACAGGAATAGTACAGGTGGTATTGATAAACTTTCCGGGGTCTGTTGTCGGAGTGAATAATATAACCGAAATGATGTTATACAACGCTGAAATGCTTGCAGATGGATTAAAATATTTCGAATATAAAGTTGAATTAGAATCGTATAAGTCTGCAGTAAGCTTTTGGCAGTACACAGCAATAGGAGTAATGTTACTAGCCGCAGTAGAGGCAATCATAATAGTATTACTCGTAGTGAGGGCGAAAAAACATGAGTAACGATAAGCTTGAAGCAGTTAGGGCTGAAAGTTTTTTAACACTTGATGAAGCAGCGAAACTCCACGGCCATAAAGGGCCTTTCCTAGTATTAGGGTATAAAATCGGTGAGCATGTAGTGAAAATGGTTAAGCCGAAAGACGAGTTTAGCCTATATGTTAAAGCATATATTCCCTTTAAACCACCCTTTTCATGTATATTAGATGGGTTACAGTGCTCAACAAAATGTACTCTTGGAAAGAGAAGTATAGAGTGTGTAGATAGCAACGATATGAAAATAGTATTTGAATGTAAAGATGATGGGAAAAGGATACATGTGTGGTTAAAGAAAGAGGTGGTTGAAGAGGCTTTAAAATGCGAAGACTTGAAAATGTTCGCGGAGAAACTGGAGAAATCCCCGATAGAACAGTTAATGGAGAAAATGGAGATAGAATAGCTGTTTTACTCAGAAACGTTACTACAGCGTATCCTCGAAGCAAAGACCCCGCATTAAAAAACATATCCATAAGTATAGAGTATGGATCATTAACATTGGTGACGGGGCCTAATGGAGCCGGTAAAACAACGCTATTAGAGTTGATATTGGGCTTTCTACGTCCACTTAAAGGCATAGTAAGGGTTTTAGGTTTTGAAATGCCTAAATATGCGAGAAAAGTTAGACTCATGTCAAGCTATTTGATGCAAGACTTCATGAAACCTCCAAACGAAACCTACACGGTTAAACAAGTAGTTTCAATGGGGCTTGCACCGTTCAAAGGGCCAATAAGACCTCTATCTAAACGCGAGAAAGAACGAGTGGAGTGGGCTATTAAAATTGTTGGACTTGAAGGGCTTGAAGAGAAACCTATAGGTATTCTTAGCGGTGGACAGCAGCAAAGAGCTTTTCTCGCCAGGGTGATTGTAAGGCAGCCAAAGTTAATATTGTTGGATGAACCTTTCTCAAGTTTAGATCGCGAAGGAAGACTAGAAACATCCAAGTTAATCAACGATATTAGAAAACGCCTTAATTCAACGGTTATCGTTGTTAGTCATGATATCTCTCCGATAATAAACTATGTAGATAAAATTATTGAAATGGAAAACGGACATGTGGTAAGATGCGAATGATCTTTATGACACTTCTTTTCATCGAGGCTTTGGTAGCAGCGCTTTTAGCTGGTAGTCTGTGCGGAGTTCTTGGAACATATCTTCGTAAACTTGGACTGCTAACATTATGTTTTACTGTTGCTCATGCAGCTCTCGCTGGAGCATCCTTTTCAATACTTTTCTCTACTCCTCCTGAATTAACTGCCTTCTCATTTAGCGTGGTTGCAGCCTTTGTTGTAGAGTTTTTATACTATAGGGTGGGCATTGAAAGGGAAATTATTTCTATGTGCACTTTTTCCCTCTCCTCCGCTCTTGCAATGATAGCTATTTACATGTCTCCATCTGTAACTTTAACATCTGAAACGGCCTCACTAATTCTTTGGGGAAGCATCCTGGCAGTAACACCTGCAAAAATAATGCTTCTAACTCTTCTCTCAATATCCTTAATCGTATATATCTTATCTTTTAAACTTGAAATAGATGCTTTACTTTTTGACATTAAGCTTGCTGAAGCAGAAGGAGTTAATATACAGTTTCACTCAACAATATTATTGTTATTAACAGCACTAGCTATATCAATAATTCTAAAACTTACAGGAGGATTCTTAGTTTTCGCACTCCTCTTTAACCCAATAGCAGCCGTTGAAAGACTTTCATACAAAAGACAACCATTATTGGGAGGTATAGTTGGAGGCATATCAGGTCTTATAGGCGTCGTAATAAGTTACATTTTTGATACTCCGATTGGAGCAACAATAGCAATAACTGCAAGTTTTACACTAATAATAGGAGTAAGTATATCAAGCATACTAGAATATTTCAGAAGGAAGAAATTGAAACATCTAGAATAAGTTCCACTTAATATGAAGAATGTGTAATTTTTTACTCTTCCTGCTCTTTAATAACGTTTTGTTACGGGTTGATATTGTAAGAGTAGTTTTTAAGTTTTGAGGCCCTAATGTTTATATTACATTTTAATATATTGTAAACGTGGTGGCTATGTTGTCTGAGGAAATGGTTACCGTCTCTGTGAGGATTCCTAAGTCTCAAGTTAGAGAAATCGAGGAACTTGCAGCCAAAAGAGGGGTTGATAAGTCCTCCATTATAAGAGAGCTACTTAGTTCAGCTATTCGGGAAGAAAAGCTTAAAGAGGTGCTTGAACAGCTAAGGATGAGAAAAATAACTGTTTGGAAGGCTGCAAAGATAGTCGGTGTAACGTATAGGGAAATGCTGAACTTTCTAAAAATATATAATGTTTCTTTTCCGCTGTCTGGAGAGGAGTTAAGACGTGAAATTGAAGAAATCATCGGTAGTAAGTAATGCTGGACCACTAATTCACCTATCAAAAATAGGTCTTTTACATCTTTTAAAGAAACTGTATGCCGAGGTAGTTATTCCAGCAAAGGTAAAATTCGAAGTTGTTGATCAAGGAAAGAAGAAGGGGTTTCCTGATGCATTATTAATAGAGAAAGCAATCGAAGAAGGATGGATCACAGTTAAAGAAGTAAAAACAAACAAGAGTTTACTTAGTTCAGCTAAAACTTTAGGTTTAGAAGAAGCAGAAATAGAAGTTATACAATATGCTTACCAGACAAAGGCAACTGCCTTGATAGATGATGAAGCAGCAAGAGAATTCGCCAGAATACTAGGGATAACT
>Ga0180300_10001147_pt1 | contig 12210 bp, 10 predicted proteins | sample GuaBasSediGuay15_FD_121798 | JGI IMG/M metagenome (GOLD analysis project Ga0180300, IMG submission 121798) | Subseafloor sediment microbial communities from Guaymas Basin, Gulf of California, Mexico - Guay15, Core 4569-2, 21-24 cm | ecosystem: Environmental > Aquatic > Marine > Hydrothermal... | reverse complement strand
ATAAAACGTATCCCTTTATGGAAATGGCTACTTACTTGAAAGGCAACGTTCATTCTTAGAGTAGTATGTTGAATATATATCTGAATATATATCCAACCTTTTCACTTTTGCGAAAAAGTGAAATTGTTAAGTTGTGTGGGGAGAGTTAGGGGAGGAAGGATATGCAAGAGGATAAATACTTAGAGGATGAGGTAGATTTAAGAGAGTATATTCGGGTAATTGTTAAAAGAAAATGGACAATTATTATTGTTGTTTTAATTTCTTTAGGGGGAGGCCTTCTTTATAATCTTCTTTCTACCCCTATTTTTGAGTCTACAGCAATTTTACAGATTGGAAAAGCAGAGGAACCTTTGCTACCTAAACAGGAAGTACTAGAACTTTTAGCAAAGAAAAGGGTTTTCCTTTCTACACAAGAGGTCTAAGTTTTTTGAAAATAGGAATGGGACAGGATGCATTCTAGAAGATTTATAGGGCAGGTAGGGCTTGGATACTGGGGTAAAAATATTCTTCGTAATCTTTTTGAGCTTGGAGTCATTCGTATCGCTTGTGATATAGATTCAGGTATTATTAGAGAGAGAAAAAAACAGTTTCCTCAGATAGGATATACTACCTCTTTTAAAGAATTGATAGAAAACCCTGCTATAAAAGCAATAATAGTTTCTTCTCCAGCGACCACCCATTACGAACTTACCAAAGAAGCCCTTATGAAAGATAAAGACGTCTTTGTAGAGAAACCGCTTGCTCTTACTGTAAAAGAAGCAGAAGACCTTATAAAAATAGCTGAAGGAAGAAATAAAATTTTAATGGTAGGACATATTCTTCAGTATCATCCTGCATTAAGAAAACTTAAAGATATGATTGATTCAGGGCAGTTAGGAAAAATTGAATATATTTACTCAAATCGTTTAAATATTGGAAAACTTCGAACAGAGGAAAATATCCTATGGAGCTTTGCTCCTCACGATGTTTCAGCCATATTAATGCTTCTTAAGGAGGAACCTGTAAGAGTTTTTGCAATGGGTGGGGATTATATAAACAAAGGGATATATGATACCACTATTACTCTTCTTGAGTTTAGAAATGGAATAAAAGCTCATATCTTTGTAAGTTGGCTCCATCCTTATAAGGAACAGAAACTTATTGTTGTTGGTTCAAAAGCAATGGCTGTTTTCGATGATGGAAGTAGAGAGAAATTATTTTTATACCCGCACAAGATAGAATGGAAAAACGGCAAAATTCCTGTGGCTGAGAAATCTGAATTTGAGGCGATCCCTATTAATAATAACAAAGAGCCTTTGAGGTTAGAACTTGAGCATTTTATTGAATGTGTAGAGAGAAGAAGTAAGCCTTTTACTGATGGATATGAGGGACTCAGAGTCTTGAAAGTTCTTGAGAAAGCAGAAAACTCAATTTTCAGAGCCAGAGTTTTTTTAGATCGGCCTAACCTTAGTTATTTTATTCATGAAAGTGCGGTAGTTGATGAAGGAGTTGAAATTGGTGAAGGGACAAAAATCTGGCATTTTTCACATATACTTAGAGGATCAAAGATAGGCAAGAACTGTAAAATAGGCCAGAACGTTGTTATAGGGCCTAATGTAAGGATAGGAAATGGGTGTAAGATACAGAACAATGTTTCTGTATATGAAGGAGTAACTCTTGAGGATTTTGTGTTTTGCGGTCCTTCTTGTGTGTTTACCAATGTTTTCAATCCGCGTAGTGAAATTCCCAGAATGAAAGAGTTAAAACCTACCTTAGTTAGAAAAGGAGCTACTATTGGGGCTAATGCTACTATTGTGTGTGGAGTGACTTTAGGGAGATATTGTTTTGTTGGAGCTGGTGCAGTTGTTACTAAAGATGTTCCTGATTACGCTTTAGTTTATGGGAATCCTGCTGAAATTAAAGGATGGATGTGCGAGTGTGGCAGGAAATTGGATTTTGAAGGAATAGAGACAGTGTGTAAAAGTTGTAAGTTGCGGTATAGGAAAGTAGAAGATAGAGTTGTAAGGATAAATCCTTAAAATAGCTATTTCTATGGATACAATGTTACAGATATCTTTTCTGGGGATAGCTGGAATTTTGTCTTTTTTTGCTGTCTTTTTTAGGCCAACAATCTTTTACCCTCTCTTAATATTCTATTCTGTATTTAGTGGAGGGTTGATGATCAATGGCCATTGTATTAGCGATGAGGTATTGTTGGGTTCTATAATCTCAGGGATTTTGTTAGCTAAGTTAGTAAAGAAGGAAGTTTTTGTAAAAGAAGAAGGGGAAAGGATTTTTTCTCAGATGTGGAGAGCCGTTTTTCTTGTTATGTGCCTTTATATGCTGGTAGAAGTTGTTAGAGGAGGATTTGTTTGGCAGGATTGGAAATTGCTCCGCTGGTTTCCTTATTATCTTATGTTGTTTTTTCTTCCCTTTATACTCTTAGATAAAAGAGTGTCAGCTTCTGTTTTTCAAAGAAGAGCTGTTCTTTTAGTTGCTGGCGGAATTTTTTTGTATTTTTCTCTTTACTTACTGCATGGGTTCTTTTTTGAGAAAGTAGTAGGTATAAGCAGGTACTCTTTAAAAGTACAGGGAGTTTTGTGGTCAGGGTCTGCTTATGCTGTGTTTCCTGTTATTCTTGGTGCTTTAACGGCAATATTTCTGATTAATTCTAAACTCCGCTGGGAAAAACTTTTAGGTTGGTTTTTGTGGGTATTAGTTATCATAGTATCTTTTTATTACGATTCACGAGTTGGGTTTTGGACAATTATTGTTTTTATTTTTGTTTCTTGGACAGTAACCTCTTTTAGAAATACACTTGTATTGTTTTTATGTTACCTTGTAGTATTTAGTATCTATTACGGGAGACAACAGAATTTAAAAGTAAAATTGGAAGAACATTTTACCAATATTGTTACTTTAGGTCATTCTCCAGCTGAAAAGGAAGAAAAAGAGATGATAGGGAATTTGCCTTTTTTAAAGAGGGTAAAGGAAGAAAAAAATCTTTATAAACTCTGGTTTATTGACCCTTTGAATTTTGATTTAGATAGAATGTTAAACATTTATGGAGCTTTTGAGGCTATCTCTAAAGATTGGAAAGTCTTTCTTTTTGGGTATGGGGTGTATTCTTCTCATTATGTAATGATACCTTATTTGACCCGCCTTTATAAAGATTATTTGCCACGAGCTAAATCTCCTAAAAAAGTCTGGACTATGGGGTTTCCGGCGTTATTAGTAGATACAGGGATAGTAGGTTTTCTTCTTTTGCTGGCAGTGTATGTCATGTGTGGTTTTTATATTGTCCGCTCAACTCCAAGAGGATTTAAAACCCCAAAATACATCCTGTTGTTAGCATTGCTTCTTTCGTTTGGATGGTTATTTGTTACCAACATCTTAGATTTTTGCCTCTTTTACCTTCTAATTCTTCCAGGGGGAATACTCACTAAGTTAATCCCTAAATGTGAATAGGTATGGGAATTTCAACACAAGAAATTGTGGCGGGTCATTCTTTCTCCGGGCTGTCCAAGGATACCTTAACTTATGGTATTGCTTTAATCCTAGAAAGAATAATTAGTTTCCTAATTATTCCTGTAATAACTAAATCCTTACCACCAGAATTTTATGGAATATGGAGCCAGATATTAGTTACCATTGGTATACTTTCTCCTCTAGTATTATTGGGGTTTTGCTCAGCTATAGTTCGTTTCTTAGCAGGAGAGAATAGCCCTTATCAGAAAGCAAAAATATTTAATTGGATGACCATAGCGGTGTTAATTAGTTGTGCAGTTATAGGAGGGATCGGCTTACTTTTTAAGTCGCAGGTAAGCAGTCTAATTTTTGGTTATTCTAATCTTTATAAATACGTTTATCTTCTTTTTTTATTTTTGCTGATAGATTCTTTTTTTGAATTGGCAATGTCTCTTTTGAGGGCAGAAAGAAAAATATTCCGTTTATCAGTTTATTACTTCATTAAACATACAATTAGACCTTTAGCTCTGTTTGTAGTATTATGGGTTTTTCATTGGGAGTTTTGGGTTTCACTTTTGGTAATAGCTATTATGCAAATGTGTGTTATTGTGTGGGTGTATTATAGGGAGATATTTAGTAATATAGGAGCTATTTTTTCTTTTGAAAGTGTTCCTGTTAGAGAGATACTTAGTTTTTCTTTGCCGCTTGTTCCTTACGCTCTTTCTATGTGGGGGAACAATTTTCTAAATCGCTATATAGTTGTTTATATTCTTGGTTTAAAAGAGGTTAGTATTTATGGAGTGGTTTGGTCTTTAGCTTCCATATCTGTTGTCTTTTATAGCGCTATAGGGTATATTCTTTATCCTTATCTTACAAAATCTTGGGAAATAAAAGATATAAAAGCAGTAAAAAGTAATCTTGAAAAGGGTATTTTCTGTTATCTATTTTTTGTCTTTCCTTTACCTGTTATTCTTACCTTTTTTAATAAAGAAATTATAAGTCTTATCTCAACTTCTTATTATATTCCAGATTGGAAAACGACGTTCTTAATTTCTTTTAGTGTTCTTTTATTTGGGCTCTACCAGATTAGCATTTTTTCTGTCTTGTTAAAAAAACAAACAGTATTAGTGTTTTGGACTTCTTTTATAGCTTTAATTATTAACATTCTTTTTAGCCTGTGGCTTATTCCTAAATTTGGATTGGTGGGTGCAGGTATCTCTTTAGTTTTATCTAACGCCTTCTTGGCAGGATGGGCATTAGTTATGACAAAAAGGATAGTGGATTTTCGTCTTAATTGGCAGTCGGCAGGTAAAATACTCTTTACTTCTTTAGGGATGATGATAGTATTTTTATCAGGAGAATATTTTTTAAAGACTAAGTTAAATGATTTCTTCGTTTTGGTTTCTGTTATAACAGCAGGACTTTTAACTTACGTTTTTTTAAATCTTATAGGGAAGAATAGTTTTGTATTCGAATTTTTTAGAAGTAAGTTTCTTAAAGAGAATAGAAAAATATGAGTATAGAAATTCTATCCCGTAAAGCTATTAATCTTCTCCGTAAAGCAAAAGACAACTTTGGTTCTTTAGTTTTTATCTGGCAGGGAGATAAAGAATCTTTAGTAGTTTTGGATTTAGCTTATAAAGCTTTTTTTGGAGGTATTCCTTTTTTTACTATTAATTTTGCAGAAGATATATCTTCTAAAGAAAGTTTCCTTAAAAAAGTAAAGTCAGCTTATAGGGTAGATTTTATATCTTTAAAAGGCAGAGACGGATTCTTGCAGTTTGTTGACAGGCGTAACATTCAGGCTTTTATTTTTAGTTATTGTAAGGAGAAATTGGATATAACTTATAAGAAAAAATGCCTCTTTAGGAGAAATCAAGAATTTTCTTTAAAACCTAAGAATATTTCTTTTGTTTGGGAATGGGTAAGTTCTCTTAATAAAGAGATAATCTTTCCTTTAGCAGATTGGGGAGAGATTGATGTTTACAGGTTTATTAGAGAGAATAACCTCTTTCTTCCTGAAGGAGAGAGATTTCCTGAAGAGGTTCTTAATAATTCTTCTGTGAATGGTAGAGAAGAAAAAGAGCAGGTAATTAAACGGCTGAGAGATTTAGGGTATATGTAAGATGCGGTATCCAAATATTATTTTAATAACGGTAGATTCTTTGAGAGCCGACCATTTAGGATTTATGGGGTATAGTAAAAACACTACCCCCTTTCTCGATTCTTTAGTTCAGGAAAGTACAGTTTTTTCTCAAGCTTACTCTTGTGGACCAGTAACTCCGCATTCCTTTCCTGCTATACTTACTTCTACTTATCCGTTTGATTATCTTGGGCCAAGATATATAGATAGACCCCGGGTATTAATCAGTGAGGTATTTAAACAAGCCGGATTTGTAACTGCTACATTTAATTCCAATACTTACATCTCTTCGTTTTTTGGATATGATAAAGGGTGGGATTTTTTTGAGGATTTATCTGTTCCTTACGAGACCCCTGAAGGGTATAAAGAATATATTAAAGCCAAAACTTTTTTTAATAGAATAATTAAGGATTCTTTCTTTAAGAAAACATTGCCTAAAATCTCTTCTGATTTGTTGTTCTGGATAATCTATGTAAAGTATCGTATAACTAATTCTGAAAAGAAGTTTAAAGTGAGGGCTGAGTTTAAAAATGAAATTGTGAAAGAATTCCTTAAAGCCCAAAAGCATAGAAAAACTCCATTTTTTCTCTGGGTTCACTATATGGATACCCATATTCCTTATGTTTCTGAAAAGACCAGAATAAAAGACAAACCTCTATCTTTTCTTGAATTAGCGGGGAGTAATTTTGGATATATATCTTCTTACTCCTACTTTAATGGTAGAAAACTTCCTAAATCTTTATACAACTTCGGGAAAAAACATCTTTATCAGATAACTTCTTTTTATGACGATGAGATAAAATATTTAGATTCTCAGATGGAAGATTTCTTTACTTTTCTAAAAAGAGAAGGGTTTTATGACAATTCTGTAATTTCTCTTACTGCTGACCATGGTGATGAGTTTTTAGAACATAATGGCACTTCTCATTTTCAGAAATTGTATAACGAGCTTTTGCACGTTCCCTTAGTAATAAAATATCCCCGCCAAAAGAACAAAGAGGTTATTGATAAGAAAGTGTCGCTTATTGATTTAGCTCCTACTTTGTGTGATTTAGCTGGGGTAGATGTGCCTAAAGAGTTTAAAGGGAATAGTATGTTTAAGAATCTGCGTAAAATATTATTTCACCAGACTTCTTCTGATACAAAAGGAGGGAGGTATTATGTCTTTGGGTTTAACAGATTGGAACAGTGCAAAATTGCCTGCCAGTCAAAAGACTGGAAGTATATCATAGATTTTGGGAAAGATATAGAAGAACTTTATAATTTGAACCAGGATCCCAAAGAACAGGTTAATTTAGTCTCTAAAGAACCTGATATTATTTCTCAGATGAGAGCCAAGCTTTCAGAGTTTATTAAGGAAAACCCCCCTTTTTCTTTATTGACAGGTAAAGGTGATGTTTAATTTTTGGTAATTATGAAGATATGCTTTATAGCTGGTGCTGATTCTATACATTCTAAAAAGTGGGTAGAATTTTTTGTCCAGAGAGGACATAAAGTTTTCTGGATTTCTTTAATCCCACCTCTTCAAGGAGTTATTAAAAATGTTAACTTCTATGAGATGAGGGGAAATTTCTGGAGGAATATTTTTCGGGTTAAGAAACTTATAAATGAAATATCTCCTGATATTGTGCATGCCCATTACGCAGGGAAAAATGGTTTTTTGGGGGCGTATAGTAATTTTCACCCCTTTGTTTTGACTGTTTGGGGTGATGATGTATTGTTTCTGCCTCATTCAAAAATAAAAGGACCCTTGGTGAGGTTTGCCATTCGAAAGGCAGATTTAATTACTTGTGATGCCCACCATATGAAAGATGTGCTTATAAAGTTAGGAGTGCCCCAATCTTTAATCAGGATTGTTTATTTTGGCATAGACACTAATAAATTTTCTCCAGGGGAAAAAGATATTGATCTGGTTAATTCTTTAGGATTGTCTGAGTATAACACAGTGATAAGCCTGAGGAATTTTGACCCAATATATGACCTTGAAACACTAATTAAGGCTGCGCCTTTAATTTTAAAAGATGTACCTAATACCAAGTTTATCATTATAGGTCATGGTCCGCAAGAAAAAATGCTTAAAAATCTTGCTACTTCTCTAAAAGTTTCAAGCTCGGTTAAATTTATAGGAAGGGTTCCCAATGAGGAGATACCTGGGTATCTAAGGATATCTGATGTGTATGTTTCTACATCTTTGTCGGATGCAGGAATAGCCGCCAGCACGGCAGAGGCCATGGCTTGTGAAGTTCCAGTGGTGATTACTAATTCCGGGGAGAATGATAAATGGATAAATGATGGTGAAAACGGGTTTTTGGTTCCTGTAAAAAATCCACAGAAATTAGCTGAAAAGGTTGTTTATTTGCTTAATCATCCAGAGGTAAGACAAACCTTTGGAAAACGGGCAAGAAGATTAATCGTGGAGAACAACTCTTACTATAAAGAGATGTCTAAGATGGAAAAGATTTATTCTGAATTACTACTTAGAAAAAGTGCTTAAAAGTAAATTAATACATTGTTTAAAAAGGAATAAATTTTTATACAACCTTATTCATTCATTTTATTGGCAACTTAAGCATTTAATAAGTTTAATGGTTAGGACCCGAATAGAAGAAATCTCTTGGGCTAATAAGAAAGGCGAAGCAGTAAAAAATGCTTTTACTAATTTGAATCATCCCCACCGTAAATTTTTGGTAGATGAGATTAGTAAGTTTTGTCCTTTTGATAATGTTTTAGAAATCGGCTGTGGCTATGGACCTAATTTATATTTTTTGGGCAAAAAGTTTCCTGATGCGAATTTTGTAGGCATAGATATTAATCCTTTATTTGTTAGAGAAGGCAATAAATGGTTAAAAAAGGAAAGATTGGTAAATGTCAGATTATGCCACTCTAAGGCTGACAATCTCACTAAGTTTAAAGATAGAACATTTGATATCGTTTTTACAGATGCTGTATTGATGTATATAGGAAAAGACAAAATAAAACAAATTATAGAGAATATGCTTAGGATTTCAAAGAAAGCCTTGGTATTTCTTGAACAAGATTACGGCCATAACCCAGGTGATCCTCAGGGATTAGGAATTTATAGATTTGGGCACTGGCAAAGGCATTATTTCGATTTATTAAAGACATTTATCAAGAAAGAATGTATTTGTACGGTAAAAATTCCTCCAGAGGTATGGCCGGGAGAAGACTGGGGTCGGCGAGAATATATTATTAAGGTTACATCGGAATAATATTTTGAAGGGCAGAATAATTTTTTAATATTTTAAGGACATCATTTCCAAAAGGAAGAAAATGAGTGAAAAATGCGAATTTCTGTGGTAATTCCTACTTACAACCGAATAGATGACCTTGCAGAGTGTTTAAATTCTCTCATTATCCAAAGTTTTCTACCTTATGAGGTAATAATCGTTGATAATAGCCATAAGTGTAGAGAAAAGGTAAAAGAAGTAGTAGAGAGATTTAAACATTTGTTTTCGAGAAAACGGATTCTTCTTAAATATGTTTGTAATGACAAAGAGAATTCTCTTACTGTGGCTAAGAATATTGGAGTAAAAATATCTTCCGGGGATTTAATCTCCTTTTTAGACGATGATGTTGTACTCTATAAAGATTATTATAAGGAAATAGTCAATGTGTTTAAAAAGTATTCTTCTGCTTTGGGCGTAGAGGGAAAGGTTATTTTTAAGAAGCAGTCAAAATGCAGTATAGTTTTTACTCAAATAATTGGAAGGTTGTTTTATTTAGGATTTTTAGAAAAGAGTAAATGTCGAGTTTTGCCTTCTTTAGGGGTTACTTATCCTGAAGATAGTAAAATTATCAATTGTCAGTGGGTTTCAGGAGCCTCAGTATTTAAAAGAGAACTCTTTAAAGAATTTAGTTGCGATGAAAACCTCAAAAAATATTCTGATGGAGAAGACCTTGATTTTTCTTATAGAATCTTTAAGAAGTATCCTCAGTCTTTGTTTTTTACTCCTTACGCTAAATATATTCATAAAGAATCTTCTGCAGGGAGAGCGTCTGATAAAGAAAGAATTTATATGAGAGAAGTTCATTATCTTTACCTTTTTTACAAACTTACCACTCCAATATTTAGGAAGAGATTAATATATGTATGGAGTCGGATTGGAGAGGCAATTTTTAAGATCATTTCTCTTTTGGCTTTCAGGGCTTCTCCAAAACAAATTATTCACTTAATAGGGGCATATATTTTCTGTTTGAGACATTTAAGAGAGATAAAAGCAGGCAACCTTACATTTTTTAGCCAAACTTTAGGACATTAGAATTTTTATGGATCAAAGTAATCTTTCTTGGAAAGAATACATAAAAAATCTTGATCATTTTCCTTCTGGTAAAGCCCCTTGGGAAAAAGAATTTATAAAGGCCGTCTTAGAGAATGTGCCTAAAGGAGAGGTTAAAAAGGTGTTAGAGGTGGGTTGTTCTAATGGACGATTTTTGCGTTGGTTCCATAAACAGTATAACTGTGTGTGTTTTGGGATTGATAATGATTCTACGGGGTTTAGACAGGATGGTGAAATTGAGTTCAAATTAGCTGATGCCAGGTCGCTCCCTTACAAAGATAGTTCATTTGACCTTGTATTTTCTTTAGGATTAATTGAGCATTTTCCTAAAGAAGAGAGGTATATATTGTTAAAAGAACAAAGCCGGGTTTTAAAAAAGGGGAGGTATCTAATTTGTCAGGTTCCTTTATTAAGTTTTTCGCTAAATTTTCTTTACACAAAACTTGTTTATGATTTTAGAAAAGGAATTAGGCATTTTAGAGTTACCGAGAGAGAAATCAAAAATTATCTGTTGGGATTAGACTTCCAAATTATATATAATTCCCGCTTAGTGCTTCCCTTGGAGACAAATGTTTTTGAAAAGCTGAGCAGAGTTATACAGGTTAAAAGAATTTTAGCAACAGAGGTGTTAATTATCGGCAGGAAAACAAAGTAGGATTAATTATGTGTGGCCTGGCTGGAATTGTAGATCTAAATAGGCAAAAAGTAAGGAAAGAAGACTTAGAGAAGATGATAATGCTTATAAAGCATCGTGGCCCTGATGATGAAGGGTATTTTATAGATGAAAATGTGGGGTTGGGACATTGTAGACTGTCAATTATCGATTTGTCTTTAAGAGGACATCAACCAATGATAAATAAAGAAGGTAGGTTTATAATCGTTTATAATGGAGAGATTTACAATTACTTAGAAATACGAAAAGAGTTAAAGGATATAGGGTATAGATTTATTTCTGACACAGATACAGAGGTAGTCTTATATGCTTACCAAGAGTGGGGAAAAACTTGTCTTGAAAAGTTTAATGGCATGTGGGCACTAGCTATATATGACCGTCAAAAAAGAGAACTATTTTGTGCCAGAGATAGGTTTGGGATAAAACCTTTTTATTACTACTTTGATGGGAAGCTGTTTGCTTTTAGCTCAGAGATAAAGTCTCTTTTAAAGCTTAATTTATCTAATAAGCCTAACGATAAAGTAATTTACGATTTCCTTAAATTTGGTATGGCAGATCATACAGAGGATACTTTCTTTAAAGGGGTTAAGAGACTACTGCCTGCATATTGGTTGATAGTAAATCTAGAAGAGGCAAAGATAGAGAAAGGGAAATATTGGAATTTAAAAATTTGTAATGGAACTCAGATCCTTAGAGGGAATGACAAAAAGTATGCACAAAAGTTTTTAGATTTGTTTGTTGATTCAGTGAGATTAAGGTTAAGAAGTGATGTGCCTGTAGGTTCTTGTCTTTCGGGAGGTTTAGATTCTTCTGCTATAGTTTGTGTTATAAATAACTTGCTAAAGGGAAAGGAAAGGTTTGCTGTTGGCTCAAGACAAAGAGCCTTTTCTGCTTGTTTCAATAACAGGCGTCTTGATGAGCGTAAGTATATTCAAGAGGTTATCCGTCAAACTAAAGCAGATAGCAATTACATTTTCCCTGAATTAACTGGTTTAAAGAAAGAATTAGAGAAATTGGTTTGGCATCAGGAAGAACCTTTTGGAGGAATAAGTATCTATGCTCAATGGAAAGTTTTTAGTTTAGCAAAAACTAAGGGAGTTAAAGTCCTCCTTGATGGGCAAGGTGGAGATGAGAATCTCTGTGGATATAGGAAGTTTTATATGTTTTTTCTTAGAAAATTATTAGAAGATAAAAAGTATCTTTTATTTGTACGAGAAGCTCTATCTTTTTTCTCTTCCTGGGAGATTTTGAGTACTTTATTTATAAAGAACGGCTTACGGTATCTTCCTCTATATTCTCGTCTTTTTAATGTAGATAGTTTTTTTAAAGATAGTTTCATTAAGAAGTGGAGAGAAGAACTCTCTCATCTTGATTTTGGATATAATTCTTCTTTGCATGAGAGACTCAAGGAGGACATAGAAAAGTGGAGTTTGCCTGTCTTGTTACGTTATGAAGACAGAAATTCTATGGCTCATTCTTTAGAAACTCGGCTCCCTTTTCTTGATTACCGTTTAGTAGAGTTTATAGCTTCTTTGCCTTTTTCTCAAAAAATGAGAGGAGGAAAAAGTAAGTTTGTTGTAAGGAAAGCTTTAAGAGGGATACTTCCTGAAAAGATAAGGTTAAGAAAGAGCAAATTGGGATTCGACGTT
>Ga0180300_10001146_pt1 | contig 12217 bp, 15 predicted proteins | sample GuaBasSediGuay15_FD_121798 | JGI IMG/M metagenome (GOLD analysis project Ga0180300, IMG submission 121798) | Subseafloor sediment microbial communities from Guaymas Basin, Gulf of California, Mexico - Guay15, Core 4569-2, 21-24 cm | ecosystem: Environmental > Aquatic > Marine > Hydrothermal... | reverse complement strand
TTAAAACTATATTAGCTAAGGGTATGTATGTCAAAGAATTCCAAGCAAAATGGAACAATATTGACGATAAGAGCCCATACTTAACAAAGACTATGCCTAGCCCTATTCCAGCTATAAAGGCAGCTGGAAACTTCCATATATCCCAGCCATATTCAACATGTACTTGAGCAAATATAGCTGCAGATATCAATATAAAAACAACTGAAATTTTATTTATTTCTCCCCAACCCATAATGATTTCCCTGGGAATTTTCTTTATACCTCTTATCAAATCCATTATGCTAAATCTAGCTAAAGCTTTTGATAAATCTATTAATATAAGTGGCATACCTATCCATACTAGCCTTGCAGCTATCTCCTCTTCAACAGGTGCAACAATTGTAACTATAACAGGATGCGGTAATGGAGGAACATATGGTGTTATGCCAAGCATCATTAATATTATGGCATATATGGTTTCTAGGGCAAATATTATTAGGAAAATCTGTGAAAAGTCGTATTTTCCTGTTAGAATATCTTTTCTTTTAGCCAATTCAATCGGGCTTCCTTCTACCAGGAAAAATTTTATTACTGCAAGAAAAATCGTTATTAAAGAAAAAGCTATGAAAATTTTAAATTCATTGTTTATGAAAAAAAGAACTGGCAATACGTCTGCCTTTACTCCAGCTTCAAATTTAATTATAAGAATAAAAAGGGGATACTCCGTAGATATCTCTTTGCAAAATATATCGAATGCATATATCGCGCCTAAGGCACATGCAATAATTATATGAGCAATTAACAGTAGGATCACTATTTTACTCAAAACGGAAACAAATGTCACAGTTTTTTTAAGAATAGTGTCTTTGCTACTCATTGCTACTCCTCTTAAAGCTTTTAACACATGCTGGATATTTATTTTATGAACTTCGCAAGTTAAAAACTTTAAGTAGAATAAAAATATGATTATGATATCAATACTACTATACGTTTGGAAGGTGTAGTTTCTTGGTGAAAATTAGCAGCATAATAAACATTTTCTCAATATTTCTCAAAATATTTCTAGGAATTATGATATTTACCGCTATTTTCTCCTTGATTTACGTGAATATTAGTGTCGAATCAGCTGAATACGGAATAAATGAAGATTTTAACATTTACGTGAAAGGAACAATAGTTGTTCAAAACGCTGGGTTTTACGAATTCGATGATTTAAATGTTACTTTAATATTTCAAAATCAATATGAGAATGAAACTTTTGCTCAGGTTTCACAATCGCTTGGAAAAATACCCGCAAGTTCTTCACCGCAATATAAGTCTTTTGACCTTCAGGTACCTTTATCGCAGCTCTTTTCATATAAACAATTAATATTAAACGATGCTCCGATTCTTATGGTTTTAGAAATTGAAGGTGAATATGCTTTAGGCCTCATACCTTTTGGTATCACCATTAAACAACCCATTGAATGGGAAGCACCACTAGATCAATTAAAAGTTTATTTAACAGTAAATGACTATAATTCTACGCATAAAAGCGTGATAATAAACTATGAATTCTACAGTCCAGCATACTATTCTTACATGCTAAATATCTCGTATTTTTATTTGCAGAATTTCAAAGAAACTTACATAGATACGCTTTCAGTTTCTGTTCTTCAAGATAGACATATATCTGATCATACTCTACCGTTTGTAGTTCCAAATGATTCTACCGTTAAAGTTGTTTTTTCATCCGAACTAGGGTTTACATATGAGGTTTTATTGGAGGTTAGCTGATTGACTGATAGAAAACTTTTAAGAAAAGGCGTTTTTGTTGCAATCTCAAGTTTGTTTTTCTACGTTGCTTTACCCTACATAATATACACTAAATATTTAGTTCAATTTCCTCAGCTTGCTTTAGAGAATTACATTAATTGGATTATGCGTATGGGCATAATTATAGCTGGAGTACAGTTCTTTAAAAGCGTTTCATCTGAAAAAACCACAAGACAGGCTCTTGGAGATCTTCTGCTATCAATTGTTTATCTAGTATTCTTCTTTAAGCTTTTTACTCTCGAGGTAGTTGCGAACGTTACTGAAAATGTTACGGTTATCATAAGTATGGAAGGCTTTATCTACCTTTATCTTCTTGCAGCTTTAATAGGCATATTTGCAAATGTTATTAGAGTTTTTGAGGTGTGGAACAGTGCAAGGAGGATTAGATCTCTTTAAGAAATATTTAGAAGAATTTTTGTACTACTTTATTCCATTTGCTGAAAAACTTCTTAGCTATTTAAGGAAAAATGTTTTCCCTTACCTTACAGAAGTTATGAGCTATCTTCAAAGGCTTTCAGAAAAAATGCCAGTCAATTTTGAGCTGTACATTTTGATTTTCATTATTCTTGTAATTTTAGGCGTGATAGTTAATTGGAAACTTGAAGGAAAAGAAGAAGAGGAAAAGAAGAAAAAGGAGAAAAAAGAAATATCCGATTTACTCTTCACTCTCTCTTGAAATTAATTTGAGTACCAATGCAATTATGACCACTATTATCGCCTTTATATACCCTTTATATTTTTTCAGCCTTTTAACCCACTTTAGCGAAGCATCTGAAAGATCTACCTTTGAAATCGCGTAGTAAAAGATAATTCCAGCTATTCCAATTATAATATAACCTATAAACCCTTCAAATCCAGTAAGAACTGGTGCCAACACAGTTCTAAATAGTAATATTCCTGTAGAATATGCGACAAAGAGATGTAATGAAGTTTTACCGAGAAAAGCTGGGATAAATATCTTTGAAACTGGATATTTTTTGGTTCCAAGATAAGCAAAGAGTACATCATCAGGTAGAGGCGTTAAGGTAAAGACAAAAACTGTTACATCTGCGTATTCATCTAGAACACCGTCAAGCCATGTTAGGAAGTTTTTAAGGTTTTCAGGCATGCTAACCGTTTTTCCAGATAAATCTACAACTATTTTCCCCAAGTATCCAAGTATGTAGGCTGAAAACTCCCCTAATGCTGCTCCAAGTCCCGCTGAAATTGAGGCAAATACTGGATTTATTCCGCTTGAAACAAGTGCTGCAAAGAGTAGTAAACTTGGTGTAAAGGACACTATTACTCCGACACTACCAAGTAAGCCCAGTATAAAGGATAGCAAATAGGGATGTAGACTTGCTATGTTCAGAATTGCGTCAATGATATTCATAGGTTTCCCCACATTTTGTTGTTACAAATATTATAACTTGATTAAATTTATTAATTTTACCTTTAAATATTGTTTCATTTTCTAACTTTAAATATTTCCTTCCTTCTTTAATTTCCAAGACCCAATATTATGCTATCTGACGAATTTAATAACACAAAACATTCAATAACTACAAACCAATTTTTAGACAGCCTTAAATACAATTATCCCAACTCTCTTAATTTAGCGCACAAACTACCTTCCCACATTAAAACATTATCCACATTTCCCTACATCAACCTTAACAAATTAATTGCAAATCTTTGGTGAAGACAAATTTATTAGGACCACATCTTAAACTAGAAACGTCAATAACAATTTTTCCACCGATAATTACGATGAAACAATCTAATACCAGTTAGCAACGAGAAATTAAAACAAAGATTACGGAAAACGAAAAAATTTACATTTTAAAAATACATAGTGGAAGTGATATCAATGTCCGAACTAGAGGACCTCCTCGCATTAGAGGAAAGAAAATTTAGAAAGGTGACTCTCTGGTTCCATTCAGAGAAAACTAAGCTTTACGGCGAAGTCTGGATGCCAACACACGTTGAAGACCCATTAAAAAGAATCGTAATTATGATTCATCCTCATCCAAAAGAAGGAGGAAACATGAAAAACCTTGTAGTTGCCAGCATAGCTGAAAGCCTAATTCAAAAAGGAATATCCACATTTCTATTCAATCTGCGAGGCGCAAAACCATCAAAAGGAAAACCTGGAGCCGGTTCAGAAGACATTAAAGACGTAGTAAACGCCATAAACAGAGTTAAAACATTAGGATTTGAGAAGATAGGACTCTGCGGCTACAGTTTCGGAGCAACAATCGCTCTAGCCGCATCAACAGAAACTTCAGTAAACGCTCTAGCAGTTATCTCGCCGAAAAGGTCGGCAAAAGAAATAACCCTTGAAGTAGATGAAGAATGCAGCAAAATTTGTCTACCAACCATGCTAATATGCGGATCAGAAGAAAGCAAGGAAGACCTAAGCTGCATAAAAGAAATTTACAGTAAAATCCCCTCTACCAACAAAGTGTTAGATGTTATTGAAGGCGCAGACCATGAATTTTACGGATTCACCGGAAAACTCTGCGATAAGGTTGTAAATTTCTTTGAGACACATTTATAAATGTTTTAAAAGTTTGCACCGATAGGCGAAAGGTTAAGAAGGGTTGGATTTGAACTTAATTCTTCTCCACGAGAAAAAAGTTCTTTAAAAATCCTTCTATAGATTTTTGAAGCCTTTTCCTCGTCACCCAGTTCTTCAACAAGGAAGTCTAATGCATCCGCAGGATTATTGGTTGCCATCCAGTACGCAAGTTTATAAACAATTTCATCAATTTCAATCCCCTCAACTTTAATTTTCTTCCAAGATTTAGCCACCTACCTCACCTCCTTAACAGCTTCTAAAACCTTAGAAACATCAACCTTAAACGGATAAGCAACTAGCCGCGCATCCTCATTTTCTTTAACGAAAAGAATCTTAACATCGTCACCCTCAAAGAAACCGTAGAAAACACCATTACAATTAACCTCATCCCTAATCATCTCAGTAACAAAACTCAAATATTTGCCAATCCTCTCCAAAGCACCAGGCTTCCCAACAAAACCATTAACCTCTTCAACAACCTTTTCATTTCTGAACACTAACATAGACATAGGAGTTAAACCCGGATCCTTCCTAACAACCTTCTCATACAACACATAACACACCTCCTTTATCATTCAAGTAGTACTATACACCACCACAATATATAAACCGAAGAACATTAAATAACAAAAACAAACCAGTGGCAAGATCACCGAAAATGTAGATACAAGTTATGCGTTAAGAATAAAAAGATTATTTTTTCGAATTAAAAATGCCAAAAGATGCATCTAATTAGAGTCGAAAATACTATATATGAAAGTACGTTCAACTTATAATAGGTGTACTAAACATGGTTGAAGAAGAAAAGCTAGAGGTACCACAAAAATACTTTGATCTACTACCAGACCCAATTAAGTACACGAAAAATAACAACACATTAACCCAACTTAGAAACTCGTTACTATGGCTATTTTACCTATACGATCTCCCAAAAGAAAAAAGAGATGAAATAATCCGAGAATTGCTTAAAACAGATTATATAACAAAATTAAACTTATATCCAGGATTTGATCCCCTAGGAATATTTTTATATTTTCGAACAGGGTATGAAAACATTATTTCATCCATTAAAAGGGTCTTAAGAAGAATTAATCAGTACAAGATTACACATCCTGGATTGATAGTTACTTCTCTTTATTCGGTATGGATACAGCCTTCTGTAATAAATGAAAATGAATATAAACTGCTTGTAGAAATCATTAGAAACCCTAGTGGATCCCTTAGGGAGTGGAGTAAAAATACAAAGATTAGTTTGGCTGGCGTTAAATATGCATTTGACAGGTTGAAGAAAAAACTTCTTCTAAGAATATGGTCGCAAATAAACTTTAATGCAATAAAATTGAAACATTACATAGTACGTATTTCGGAAATTCATAACGAGACGATTGAAAAAGAAATTGGAGAGATATTTTTAAAAAATATTTGGTGTCGTTCCGTGTTTTCATTTGCCTCTGAGCCATACTCACTATTTATATCTTTAACTGTCCCTTCACATGTTCGATGTACCCATAGATTCCTTGAAAATATTAAACTTTTTGAAGATATCGGGAGTGTAGAGGTGTACGAAGTTAGGGAAGTATTCACATCATACAATTTTACTGCTTTCAATCCAAAAACTGGTTGGCATTTTTCACCAAGTAGCTGGACGTCATTCTTTTTATCTAGAACGTTAGAAGATTACTTGGATTACCTTAGACAAGTAAATTCTATCCATAGAATTTCTTATAATGAAATACCCAACCTTAAATTCTCTAGAGGAGATCTCTATATAATTGCCGGATTATCAAGAGATTTTAGGTTAAAACCAACAATATTAAGTAAGATTTCAGGATACTCATTACCAGCAGTTTCGAAAAAAAAGAAAGATTTCGTTAAAAAAGGAATTATACGACCCTTTCCATACATTGTTAATATCGGTCTTTCCAGTTCTGCCGCTATACTTTGGAGAGGGGCTCATAAGATCTTAGAATGTCTAATGCATGCTTCGTCTGAATTGCCCTATACTATCGGTTATAGAATAAAAAAGATTTATCCCACTGCGGGGGACTACTTGCTAACATTTACTTGGCTACCTGGTACTGTTTCATGGGATCTTATTCAGAATTTTAGTGAAATCGGAAAAGAATATGGGTTGGAAGAGTTTTTCTATGAACGAAAAGGACCAGGGAGCTTTACCATCGATCGGTTTATTTATCGTTGGAATGAAGAAAAACAGGTTTGGCAATGGAGCGAGAAAGATTTTAACTTCCTTTTTTAATTCATTTTACTACGTTAAAAATTTAAAAAATAATTCTAAATAGTTAAGAGAATAATAAAATTTAGAATATTAAGAAAATAAATTTTGTATGATTTTTTGGGACTATTCTCGCTTGGTTTTTAAGCTGGACTTGGATTAGGATCAGATCCACCAAAAGGTGCCGTTATCCCTGGTTGTTGTAGAGTTAGCCATAGTAGTGTTGCTAGTATTAGTATGTATAGTATTAGGTATCTTTTATCGTGTAGTTTTAGTAATAGTTTGGGTGTTTCGAGCATGTCCTCAATCCTCTCCTTGCATCTTTGTCTTAAATTTTAAGACCACTTCTATATAAATATTGGGTTGCTTTGTTATTGGCTTAGTGGAAGTTAAATTGAGAAAAGAGAATTATAAGGAAATTTATCCCTTTTTAGTTTCATTGGTGTTGTTTGTGTTGTTTTTGGTGGATTGTAATGTTTTATTACAAATATTTGGAGAGAAATGTTCCTGGAAGTTTGATTTAAATGCCTAGAAAAGGCGTTTTAAAAGTAGTTTTTTACATTACTACAATTTATTTTTCTTATTCAGAGAAAGAGTATTACATGAGTAATATTTCGCGTCGGGTGAAACTGTTATAATTTTTGGGTGTTATGTGTTGTTTAGGATTTGTATTTCTGCTGTTGTTTCTAGGGCTTGTTTTTGCATTATTGGTTTTAGTTTTTCCACTGCTTCTTGTAGTGCTAGGAATATTAGGCCTAGTTTTACTCTTTTTGATGTGAAGGCTGTTAGTAGAGTGTTTTCGTCTATTGATGTTATTACTATGTATCCGTTGTCTCCTTCGAGTATTACTCTTCTTAGGAAGCCTTTGTTGAGTTGTAGGTTTGCTTTTTCTCCTACGCTGATTAGTGTTGCTGTTATGGCTGATATGACGATTTCATCTATTTCTGTTGGTAGTAGGGATACTACTGGTAGACCTTCTGATGATACTATTGATAGACCTTCTATCTCGCGGTGTTTGTGTATTATTTCTTTTAGTGCTTGTTTTAGTTCTTCTTGGGACATTTTTTGGCACCTTAAAGTGCAATAAACAATAACGTTCTCTATTGTTATAATACGTATTACTACTTATAAACCTTTCCGAAGCGTTTAATTCCACCTAGAAGAGTTGCGAAATATTTAGTAGCAAACAAATAAATAAGGTTTTCTCATAAGTTTAAAAAAAGTTGTATAGCTAGAGGTTCATGTGGAAAAATGAACAGTAATAGTGCATCTGATTCTATTTTTATCAAAACATATTAAAGACGGGCGGATAACCGGCTATGTTATCTTTTTAATAACATCGCCATCTATTTTTATAATTCCTATTTCCTCAAGTTCATTTAAGATTCTTTTAACGTGTATTGAAGGAATACCCAATGTTTTACTAAGTTCATTAATGTTTCTTGACCCTGTTTCACTTATTATGGTGTATATTTTGAATTTTGGCTCATTTTTAAACATTTTTCTCCATTCCTCACTTACTTTTACTAGTTGGTTAAGCTCGCTTTCCAACCTGTTTATTTTCTCCTCTTTTTCCGCAAGTTTCTTCTCAAATGCTATGATCTCTCTTCTCTGTTTTTCAGTTAGTGATCTACATTGGTTAAGTTTAACTTTCAGTTCTTCTTCACTTCTTTTAAAAGAGGAAATCTTCTCTTCTTTATCTTTAATGTCCTCTTCTAATCTTTTTATTTCCATTTTTCTTTCTGCAATTTCTTTATTTAGTTTTTCGATTTCGTTTTCTTTCTCTTTCAGTTTTGATCTTAATCTCTTAAGTTCTTCTTCCAATACTTCTATTTCGCTTTTTAATTTGGTAATTGTGTTTTCCTTTTCTTCTAAGTTTCTCATATATTCTTCAAGTAGATTTTCTTTTTGTTTAAGAGCCTTATGGAGTTCTTCGACTCTTTTATTTAATATTTCAATTGCCATTTTTTGACCTTCGGTTAAAGACCCCTCTTCCATTAAAATCCCCGATTAAAATATTGAAACTAAATATATAAATATCCTTTCATTTTGGCAAATATCGACAGTTCTTTAAGATGTAAAAGAAAAATTTTGCAGAAATGTTTTTGTCAGAGTGTCAAAGATGCATAGAAAATTTAGGTAATTCTATGTTTTGATTTTGTCGAAACAGTGTGGTGAGCGAAGTCGTAAGTTTTATAGGACTTTGTGTTTAGCTTGATTGCTAAAAGTTGAGGATACAATATTTGATGTTTATACGGTTTGGAGGGCTTTACTTTGAGTTTTAAAGATCTATGGAATTTGCAGTTAAAGAAAGTAAATAACGCCTTAATTAATTTCTTAGACGGAAAGATAAAAGAGGCTGGAGAAATATCTCCTGTTAATGTTCAATTTTATAAAGATATTAAGGAGTTTGTTTTGCGTGGCGGTAAAAGGCTGAGACCTGTGGGCTTGGTTTTTGCTTATGAAGGTGTTGGTGCCAGATATAATGGTGACGTTTATAAGGCTTCTTTGTGCGTTGAGTTGCTGCATAATTCTACTCTTGTTCACGATGATATTATTGATCACGACGAGTTGCGTCGTGGAGGACCTACTTTCCATGTTTTGTACAGGGATAGGTTTAAGGAGGAGTTTGGTGATGTTGTTGCTGAGGATTTCGGTGTTGCTATGGGTATTTTAGGTGGAGATTTGATTTGGAATCTTGGTTTGGAGGCAATTTTGACCTCTGGTTTTCCGTCTGATCAATGTGTCGAGGCTGCTAGGCTTTTTCAAAAAGCTTTTCAAGATGTTGTTGATGGTGTGCTTTATGAGGCTTTTTTAGCTAAGAGGAGGGATGTTAGTGAAGAAGAGTATATGTTGATGATTAAGTTAAAGACTGCATGTCTTTTCGAGAAAAGTCTGCTTATAGGGGCTGTTTTAGGTGGAGGAACTGAGGAGCAAATGAAAGCTTTGAGTGGTTATGCTATTAAGGTTGGTCAAGCTTTTCAAATTCAAGACGATATCTTAGGTAGTTTTGGCAAGGAAGAGGTTACAGGTAAACCTGCTGACAGTGACATTAAGGAAGGTAAGAAAACTATTTTGGTAGTAAAAGCTCTTGAAACACTTGAAGAAAAGGAAAGGGAAAGAATGCTTAATATTTTAGGTAGAAGTGATGCAACCCCTGATGAAGTTAATTTTGTGCGTGAGATGTTTGTTAAGAGTGGAGCCTTAAGCTACGCTAAGAAAAAGGCATTTAAACTTAAAGACGAAGCCAAAGAACTGTTAAAGCAAGCCGATCCTCCTCTTTCAGCCGGCGCAGAGAAGTTTTTCCTAGACTTGGCAGACTTCGTTGTTTCACGAATATACTAAGAAATGTAAAAAATTAGAGGGTGAAACTTTCTTTTCTCCTCTCTGTTATCAATTCTACATATGCATCTTTAAATGAAACATCTTCAATTGGCTTTGCAAATAGCTCAAAAAAGACTTTCCTTTTACCTTTCGATCGATATTGCTGAATAAGTAAGTTTAATGCTTCATTCAAGCTTACACGTCTTTTTAGCTTTGCCTGAAGTTCACCAGCTATTTTTGCTAGTTTCTTTTTAGTTTCTTCATCGACGTTTATTGTTGTTATTTATATCACCTTGACATAATTACACTCTTATTAGGTAGTCGTGGTTTATGATAAAATATATCTTACTATCCTTTATTACTTGAAAGTTAACATGCTAGTCAAAATTCAAAATATTCAAAACTACGTGGTTCTCAGTGTAAAGTGATGTTTATTATTTGAGATGTTTATATTATTTTGGTGAGTTTATGCTGGTTGAGTTTGCAAGAATCTTCTTTAGTTTTCTTGTGTTTTTCTATGCTTCTTATTATGATTTGAAAGAGAGGATTGTTCCGAATAAAGGTTGGTTAATTATATATCCAGTAGCTGTCAGTGTTAACATTTTGAGTTTCTATTTGGAACAGAATTTACAGGACATTGTTATTTCGCTATTTTCGATTTTCATCGCAATAGTAGTGGGGTTATTGTGTTTTTATTCTGGTTTTCTTGGAGGAGGAGATGTTAAGACGTTTATTGCGGTCTCTCTTCTATGTCCAACCTTCATTTTCAACAGTCGAAGTCTATTTTCCCCTTTTCTACCCCTTTCCATCATCGTTAATAGTATTTTTCTTCTCTTAATGATTAGCCTTTACTTTTTCGTTAAAAACGTTTTTAAAATCGTGAAGGGTGAGAGAATTTTTGAAGAATTCGAACATGAACCACTCTGGAAAAAACTTCTTGCCATGGCTGTTGGTTGTAAAGTTCGTGAAAAAACTGATTGGAAATTTTTTAGAGTAATTGAAAAAAGAATTGGAGAGAAGAAGTTTTTTGATTTTTCAGATTCAGGTTCCGATACGGTTGTTTATTTAGGAGAAGGAATCTGGATAGCCCCCGTTATTCCTTTTGTAGTGTTAATGCTTTTAGGTTTCATGCTTTCCTTGTTTTTTGGCGACATTTTAACAGTTATGATTCGGTTTGTTGGAGTATCGTAATAATTATGGCCGTATCAAAATGATTATGATCCTATTTAAAGAGTATTAGACTCGTTTCATTTTATTTGTTCTTTTAGCTCTTTTAATAGCTTTTGGAGTTTTTTATCCTTATATAGGAGTTTATCCAGTATTTCATCGCTAAATTCTTCGTTAGTTAACTCTATTACCACTCTACCCCAGTAACCGCATTCTTTGCAAAGGAACTTTGGCCTAGTTATACCCATAGCCCCTAAAATGTCGAATTTTGCCTTCATAAACTGTATTTGAGGACTTTTACAAATAGGACAAATTTTAACAACAACTTTTATTCCCTTCTTCTTCAATTCTTCAAAAACATTCAATAACTCTTCAAGATGCTTTGATTCATCTGCCTTCTTAGACATATCTTCCACATCGCAGATTTTACAGCTACACTTAACGGGAAGGGGTTATTAAGATTTATTGTTACACGCCGAGAATGTTTGGTCAAATAATTTACGCAGTGAATTACTTCTATATGTTGATGGAAAGAAACACTTGTATTTGCCTCTTTTCACAGAGAAGATTAATCCCGCGGAAGACAAGATATAAAGGTGATATTGTACAACTCCTATTGCCTTACCTAAAGACCTACAGATTTCTCTGAACCAGATACCTGGATTTTCAATAATTAGAGCGTAAATTTGGTCCCTAACGGAATTTTTCCCTAGCTTCTTTGTTTTTTGTAACGTCGTTAAAACAGCTATTTGAGAAATTTCAAATTGAAATTCAAATTTGCACAGATTAACGGGAACAACTATTTTGGTTGCTTTTACACTAACGTCCAGATATAGAGAAGTTTCAATTAAAGGTGCTCCCAAATTCTCCTGGTTGACAAGGATTCCTGTTTGGAGAAACTCGGTACTGTGATTAACATTAACAATTATTGACACAAAAATAGCGGAGAACAACAAAAATACTAGAAGATAAAGTTTCCTTGGCATAATTTTGTTTTTCCTACTATAATTAAAATACTTTTTGGTACAATTTTAAACTACTACAGTTACCATAGAGAGAATTTTAAGGAAACGAAATTCGGGCTTTCCGAGTATAAGCTATCTCAAACAGCTTTTTCAAGGACATGCACTATATTGAAT
>Ga0180300_10001145_pt1 | contig 12218 bp, 7 predicted proteins | sample GuaBasSediGuay15_FD_121798 | JGI IMG/M metagenome (GOLD analysis project Ga0180300, IMG submission 121798) | Subseafloor sediment microbial communities from Guaymas Basin, Gulf of California, Mexico - Guay15, Core 4569-2, 21-24 cm | ecosystem: Environmental > Aquatic > Marine > Hydrothermal... | reverse complement strand
AGTCGAGTATTGGCCTAGATGTTGGGGCTATTTTTGAGATTGGCAAGTTTTTTGATTATGCTACTCTGCGTGTTGGAGTTGCCGCCCAAAATCTCAATGAACCTAATATTTCTAAAAGTGGGGCAGAGGCGGGTAAAATGCCTCGTACTCTCAAGGTAGGTTTGCTGGTTGATACTGAAACTTATTTAGTAGAAGCCGATGTGCTGCATCAGGGGGATCAGACTAAAGTCCTGATGGGTTTTGAATTAAAGGTAGCAAGTTATTACGATTTTCGATTTCGTGGTGGAACAACTCAGCTTACCGGAGATTATGAAGGTGGTGAATTCAGCGGCGGTTTTGGCTTTACAGTAAAAGGAATTGCTATTGATTATGCTTTCCTTTATTCCACGCAAATAAAACGTGTAGGTGGAAGCCATAAGTTTTCATTGGGCTATAAATTCTAAACATATGCAGGAAAAAAGCCATGTGGAAAAAATGTTTTCTTGCTTTGATAAGTATTACTTTAGTGGGATTAGGTTATCGAACTGCTTATAGCCAACTCATAAATCGGGGATTGAAATCCTACATTAATTATGGTTGGACCGATTTCCAAAACTATCCAGAAAATCAACCAGTGTTCCCCAAGTTCGATTATTTAGGCAATTTTTTGTTGAAGGGATTCGATGTTTTCACTTGGGAAGAATACCGTACTCTTTCTCCCAACGAAGGTAGTGTTATTGTTAAAGGGCGTATGTTTCAGGACTGGTTACGTCGGTTAGTTATTGCCAACGATACTTTTGGTGGTGTAGGAGTCCGCTTTGCTATTGGTGGAGGTATGAGAACCACTTTTACTCCGCTTACTTTAGATTTGACTCGTCTAAATGGGGTACGGTTCGATTTAGCTTCTGATCGTCACCAGTTTACTGCTATCTACTCGCGAGTTTCTGACCCACTGAAATTGGATTACCAGCAGTCGTTTAGTAGAGATTGGGTAGTAAGGAAAAATGAGGGAGTTTTCTTATTAGGAGGACACTGGGAAAGTAAATTTTTACGAGATCACTTTACTATAGGAGCCACTTTTGTCAATATGTATCGGTTCGATAGTCTCCTAAAGCTTGGGGATAATTCTTTGAGGGGAGTGGCTATACGGAATGCAATTCCAGATACCATTGTGGTCAGGTTTACTGATGACTCTCCTGAAGATGGTATAGGTGGCGCGGCGGTATACAATATATGTGCCGTGGCTCAAGTTCAGGCAGGTGATAAAGTTATCTCTATGAGAATAGAACCTGAAAAAATATTGAAATCCCCGGGGGTTATTACTCACCGTAATTATTTAGAAGCAAGTGGTCAATATCATGTTGGAATTTTAGAAGTTCCGGTATCAATTACTTATTACTTTCCTATGCCTAAAAATACTGTCCAGGTTGAGTTTAAAGCTTTAGTAGCCAACGATTATCGTATTTCCATTCGGCAATCTCATCATTTTACTATTATTGAAGGAAGTAAAGAAAAAACTGTTACAGTTAGTGAGGTGCCCCTCCGCGGAGAATGGCCATACTATCCGTTTTTTGTTATCCGACGAGCTAAGGGTAATGTTCGTGATATGTCCAATAAAGGATTTGTTCGTTTTTCTTATGGTATGCTTACAGGGCTCACTACTATGGGGCTCAATATGGAACTTAATCTTATTGGATTTCATCTTAAGGGAGAGTATAATAGGAATTTTTGTTATTTTCAATATCCAGTTAAAAAGGGTGACAGAAGTAAATGGACTGATGCTGCGTATTTTCTTACTGTTACCAAAGATATTAATCCTTTCATGGTAGGAGCGGAAATTTTTTCCATTGGTTCCAAGTATAATACTTATCATCCAAATGGGCCGTTTTGGTACTTTAATGATGAACGCCAAATCCCCTGGCAGTATAGGGGTGTTACTGGATATAATAACCGCTATCCATTAGTAGATGATAATGACGATAACGATATATGGCCGGACAACTGGGTAGATGAGTGGAATATTTACACGCCCGACTCTTTTATACGCCAAGATGCTGCTGGTATTTTTCCAGGGTTAGATAAAAATAAAGATCAATTTCCTGATTATAATGTAAATAATAATAACATTCCTGATTGGGATGAACCTTTCTTACAATACTTTGTCGATCCTGTTGAGTTCCAGTATGGTGCTGACTATAATAATAATTTTATTGTTGATGCTTTTGAAGATGATTTGTTACCACAGTATCCTTATTATAAGGATGAGAAAGGTCAACATTTTTTTGTAACCTTTCGCCCGCTTAGTTACCTGAAATTTACCACTGGTTCTGTTAATATTCATCAAATTGCTGGGGGTGGTATCAACAAAATGACCTATGGAACAATTAATATAGATTATCGAGTTAGGGGAAGGGGTAAAATTTGGTTTGAACATAAAGTCAAAAGAGTTAGAGATAACATTCCTAATGATTGGTGGGAGTTTGTATTGCAAGAGGGCGGAGGAGCAGTAGGACGTGCGAATTATATTCATACCAGATTTCGTGATCGTTTAGTAATGAAAAATAGTTTGGTGCATCGAGGATATTTAGAAGTAAAGTATCATCCGATTCGCGATTTAAATATTATAAACAGCGTTAGATATGAATTTAACTCAATGCTTGCTTCTGAATTTAGTGATGGAACATCTCAGCCGGAAGATAAAATAGATTTTATTGGTTTAGTATGCAAGGCCGATTACAAGTTTCAGTATAAAAACTTTACTATTATGCCAAGGATAAAAAATTATTGGTATCGCTGGTCCCGAAAATCTTTGAATAAACCTTATGTGAACAAAAATGTTTTGATCCCTATTTTGAGAGCAGATTATCGGGTCACTCGTAATACTTTCATAAAGCTGGGGATGCAAGGGTTTCCGCTATTGAAAAACAGGGTATGGAATTGGGTTAATAAAGATTACAGTTACAAGGAGCAAGATTTTATCATTCTTGTAAATAACATAACTTATTACCAAGGTTATAAAGTTGCCTGGGAGATTGGTTGGCAGCACACTTATCGCGATTACGAAGGTCCGGGGCTTGGGGATGATAATTTTTCTAAGTTCTTTATTCGTGTCCACTCCGGCATTAGTGCAATATACTAATATTCTTGTTTTGAGGCCAATAAATGATTGGAAAGGTTAGTACCATGGGTCAAAATGGCATTTTATTAAAAGTACTTTTAGTAGCTTTCACGATTGGATTATTGGTTAATACAACACAAGGCCAATTTCTTAATATGGAAAATCCGCCTTATTTGAATTTTGGATGGTTAGACTACCGAAACTATCGGGAAAATGTTCCTATCTATCGCCAATTTGACTATTTTGGTAATTTTATGGTTGAAGGATTTGATGCTTTCTTATGGGAGGAATATAGAACTATTCGGCCGGCTGCTGGAAGTGTTTTGCTCAAGGGTAAAATGTACCAGCAATGGCTCAATCATTTAGCAATTGCCCGGGATGCTTTTGCTGGTTGGTCTACTAGCCTGACGATTGGGAATGCTGTGCGTACTGTTTTTACTCCTCTTACCCTTAGTCTGACTCGTTACAATGGAATCCGCTGGGATATGGCTTCTGATAATAACCAGTTTACTGTTTTGACCACCCGTATTTCGGATCCGGAAAGGTTTTGGTATCTTGAACCACTGGGTGCAGATTTATTCAGGTCAATAAATGAGGGTGCTTATTTGTTAGGTGGCCATTGGCAAACTTTTGTAGGAGGCTTTCTGCGATTAGGAGCCACATATCTTAATTTACATCGGTATGATAGTTTTCGTACTGCAGCAGAAAATTCCTGGAAAGGTGTAGCTATTCGCGATGCCATTCCCGATACTATTTATGTTCGTTTTAGCGATGATTCTCCAGAGGATGGTGTTGCAGGAGCCGCTATTTATTCTATTTATGCGACAGTAAAAGTACGAAAAGGCGATAAAGTTGTAGTGGAAAGAATAGAACCTTGTAAAATAATTTGTTCTCCTGGTGTGGTTGAACATCCACCAGGTTATTTGCAACCTGGTGGATACCTGGAAGCAAGTGGGGAATTTCAAGCGCCTACGAAATTTTACCCTGGTGTTTATAAAGTTCCTGTCTATGTGGACTTTGTTTTTCCGATGCCCAGGCGCGCTTTTGAAGTAGAATTTGCTACTTTAGTAGCTAATGATTATCGCATCTCTATCAGACAAGTGCATCACTTTACCAGTACTTTACCTCCTGCCGATATTAACGTAACTGGGGATCTAGTACGAAAAGACCGGCCTTTTTATCCTTATTTTCCCATTCGCCGAGCCAAAGGTAATGTGGGTGATATGTCTAATAAGCAGGTTGTGCGGTTCCAATATGGTATGCTCACAGGAATGACTACAATGGGATTGGATGCTGAATTACGGATTGGAAATTTCCATTTGCAAGGCGAAATTGTGCGCAGTACTACCGATTTTCAGTATCCAGTTATGATAGGAAGTCGAAGCGATTATAACGACCTTGCTTATTACGTTATGGCAAAACAGGAGATTAAACCCTTTACAATTGGAGGAGAATTGTTCTCCATAGGGCCTAAATACTATGGATACGATAATGGGCAAGATGTAAAATATGTATACGCTTATTTATGGAACAAGCATGATCCAAAGGATAGAGTATTGTACAGAAAATATCTATTTCATCCTTGGCGAGGCCCCTATTGGTATTTCAATAATGCCCGCCAGGACCCTGTAGCTAGAAGTCGTGAAGAAGTTGTTTTTAATCCGGTGTACTCTTTAGTTGAAGATAATGATGATAATGACATTTGGCCAGATGACTGGCAGCAAGATTGGGATGTGAATTATCCAGAGCGATTTTTTGAACCAGATGCAGGGATTTTTCCTGGATGGGATAAGAATGGTGACGCCATTCCTGACTATAACCAGAATAATAATCTTGTTCCTGACTGGGATGAACCTTTCCTCCAGTATTATACTGAACCCATGGAATTTCAGTACGGTGATGATAACAATAATAACTTTATTATTGATGCCTGGGAAGATGACATGTTGCCCGATTACCCTTATTATAAGGATGAAGCGGGTAAGAACTTCTATATTTCATTTGTTCCATTGAATGGGTTGACATTGACCTGGGGTATAGTCGATATACATCAAATTGCTGGCGGTGGTATCAATAAAATACAATACACAAAACTTAATTTCTCTCGTCAATTTGGTCGAAAAGGGGAAATTTGGTTTGAACATATGACAAAAAGGGTTAAAGATAATATTAAAAATGATTGGTATGAGTTTGTGCTTAACCAGAGAGCGGCGTTGGGTGAAAAAACTAGATACGAACAGACTTTATTTGAAGACCCTTTATGTATGCGCAATAGTCTGGTTAATAGGGGCTTTTTGAGTACCAAATTTTCACCTATTCCGAATTTAAATATTATTAATAATATCAGGTATGAAATTAATAAACAATATGCTGATGATTTTGGTGCAGGACTTATACAGCAAGAAGATAGAATAGATTTTATTGGGGTGGTTAATAAGGCTGACTACAATTTTAGATGGGGGAATTTGGTTGTCATGCCACAGCTAAAATTGCAATACGAACGGTGGAAACGTAAAAGTGAAGTAAATCCATTTATAGATAATTTCTTATTGATTCCTATCCTGCGGGTCAATTATCTCATTACCAAACGTACCAAGATTCAAACTGGGATACAGGGATTCCCGTTGTTAGAAAATAGATTTTGGGATCGAGTGGACAGCGAGAATACGTATTCAGCACGCAATTTTATTTTCCTCATTACTAATACGTCTGCATATCAAGGGTATAAGATTTGTACTCAGATTGGCTGGGAATACAGAAACATCGACTTTGACGATCCTTACCAACGTGATACTGATTACTATAAGTTTTTTGTACGTGCTAGCGCTGGTATCGAAGAGTAAATATCTATCTATTCAAGGAACTTTTGCGAGTTTAGAGAAGTGATAATAATTGAAGTCTATAAAAAGAACTATTGAGTGAGCTTTTTAGTAATTGATGGGAGTTTAATTTTTGGCCGTGACTATCGATTGTGAAAATAAAGTGAGGTGGTCATTATGTTTGAAAAACTTGTAACCCTCTTATTAGCTGGTGCGATCACCGTTAGTCAGTTTATCCCCTCTTCAGAAACTCTCAGACTTGCCTTTGAGCAAGGACAGAAACTTTTTGCTATCGAGGATTATGAACAAGCAGCGAAAAAATATGAGACGGTGCGCGAAACAGAAAGTATCTTTTTAGATACCGATCAGATTATCGTTCAAATTGAGACCTTTGAGCTTCCTATAAAAATAGCGGCAACTTATCAGTTGGGTAATTGCTATCATCGAATGGCTATTAATAAATACAACCTGGCTACAAGTGGTGAGGTATCTCCTGCACGAGTGAAGGAATTAAAAAAGGAATCAATTGAATATTTCAGAAAAGCAGCAAACTACTATAAAGAAGTTGCCGAAAAAACTACTTCTATGAAGCTAAAAGCTTTAGCACGATATCAATTAGTAAAAACTCGTTTTGAGGGAAGACAATATGAGGAAGTAATTGAAGAAAGTAAAATTTTCCTCCAGGAGTATTCTACCAGTGAGTATGTGGAACAAGCTCTTTATGAATTAGGATGGGCTTACTATTATTTGAAACGCTATCCTGAAGCTATTCAGACTTTTAGTGAGCTCATCCAGCGTTTTCCTGAGGGATATCGGGCGGATAGAGCGCAGTTTCAGATCGGACAGTGCTATTTGGATCTGGGCGAGACGGGCAAGGCTCGCGAAGCTTTTCTCCAGATACTTCAGAAGTATCAAGTGACCGAACTTACTGAAAAAGAAAGAATTCGTTTGGAAACCCAGAAGCTTATTGGAGTAGTTCATGAAACAATTATGGAGCTTTCCGCTAAGGCCCAGATTCTTATTGGGGATACCTACTTGGCCGAAGGTAATGAGGAAAAGGCACTTGAAGCCTATGAGACCATGGTACGTCAGTACCCCAAACAGTTGAAATTGGTGGAGAGTGCCTATGTAAAGATGGCTGATATGTATTTCAACCGTGGAGACAAAAAGGGTGGTTTTTATAAACTCCGGGAAGCTATTAACCGTATTTCTGACGGTATCTTTCGTGCTCGGATGCAGTCCAGAATTGCGATGAAGTATTACGATTTGGGTGATTATGAACGTGCTATTGAAGAGTTACGAGTTTATATAAAGGGATATCCTTTTGAGGCTAAAGAAGCGGGATTTAAATTAGACCAGGCACAATTTCAGATTGGACAGTGTTACTATCAGTTAGGCGAAAGAGCGATAGCTGCAGAAGAAATTGAAAAGGCTAAAAAGTATTACACTACTGCTAAGACCGAATACCAGAAGGTTATCGATAATTACCCCAGAAGCACACTTATTCCAGCGGCTTTATTAGCCATGGGGCTTTGTGAACACCGTATCGGTGAACCCGAAAATCTGCAACAGGCTTTGAATTACTTCCAACAGATTGCAGAGAATTTTTCTGATCGAATAGAATATGCCTCGCGAGCGTTACTTCAGACTGCTCGTGTGTATCGTGATCTTAATGAGTTAGATAAGGCTATTGCAACTTACCGGGAATTCTTGAGTAAATATCCAGATTCTTCAGATAGAGATATCTGTATCCTTGAATTGGCAACATGTTTGAGAGATGCAGATAAACCTGATGAGGCTGTTGCGGTGCTGTTTAAAATAGAAAAAGATTCTGAGTATTTTAGTAAGGCAAGGCTGTTGGTGAGTGAAATTGAAATAGCTCGCAAAAATTACCAACAGGCTGAAACGGCTCTCAATGAGGCACTTGAGCTTACCGAAGATAAAGCGATACAAGACGATGTTCATTACGGTTTAGCTCGAGTGTTTATGGCTAAAGGGGATTATTCTCGAGCCATTGAAGAGTTTACTATTGTAATAAATAATAATTTAAAAGAAAGTTCAGTCAAAAATGCTATTTTCGGACGGGGTTTTTGCTATTATCAGTTGAAAAATTATCAGAAAGCTAAAACTGATCTTGATAAACTTATGGCCATAGGTATTCCTCCAACACTTCGTGATCAAACATACCGACTTTTAGGGCGAATAAATGTAAGTCTGGGCAAAAAGGAAGAGGCCATTCAAAATTATTTAGCTCTTATCGAAACTGCTACTGACCCAAACGAAAAAGCAGAATTTTTGCTTCTGCTTGCAGAGTTGTATCATAGTATTGGCGATTATTCTAGTTCGATTCAGGTGGCACAACAAGCTATAGATTTGAACTTTACTGATTCGGTGGGGGAACGTGGCTATTTTATTAAAGAACGATGTTACTTCCTTATCGGAGATTCCTACGCTAAGATGGAACAGTACCAACAGGCTATTAAGGCGTTTAAGACTGGATTAACTAAATTCCCAAATGCGGCTCATTCGCCTGAGTTCCTATTTGGTATTGCAATCGTCAATTTTAGCTTAAAGAACTATACCGAAACCATTTCCGCTTTAAATAAATTTCTCAAGCAATATCCCAAGAACCCCAATCGAGAAAATGCTTATTACTATCTGGGCTACAGCTACATAAAAGAAAGTCTGTATGCAGAAGCGGTTAAAGCTTTTAGTTCTCTAATTAAAAATTTTCCTAAAAGCTCTATGGCAGCCGAGGCATTGTTCCAGATTGGAGAAAATTATTTTAACCTGAGAGAATACGAAAAGGCCTTAAAAGCCTACGAAGGAGTATGGAGGAAATATCCCCATTCTGTTTTTGTTGATGCTGCTATGTACAACGTGGGTTGGTGTTATGTGGAACTCAACCGCATGGAGGAGGCAATTAAGGTATTTCGTCAATTAGTTAGAAGCTATCCCAAAAGTCAATATGCTCCCAGTGCCCAATTTACTTTAGGAGATTACTATTTCAACATTAAACAATATGAAAAAGCGGCTCAGGAATATGAAAAAGTGGTAAACAATTATCCTGATTCACCGTTAGCTCAAAAAGCTCAGGAGCTTCTTAAAGAATTAGAAGATATTCGTGCTTACTTAGTGTATATAAAAGGAATGAAGAAATTTGATAATCAGGAGTACGAAGAAGCTATCAAGATTTTTCAGGAGGTAATTGAGAGGTTTCCTAACTCTGATAGTAAAGCTGGTGCTTTGTGCAATATGGGAATGGCTTATGAGTATCTTCATGAGTGGAAAAAAGCTGCAGAAGTCTACAAAATTGTTCTCAAAGAATATGCTAATGATGTGTCACAACGACAGGCTTATGTTTTTGCCAAGGAACATCATGATTGGGTGGTGGCTAATCGACTGTAAATGAATGTAGTAAAGAAACGAAAATGTTTGCTTATTAATACACACTAATAAGTAATAATCCCAAAATTAGGAGGTAACAATGTTAGAGTTCTACTTGGCTGGTGGTCCAGTTATGCATGTGCTGGCGCTTTGTTCAGTATTAGCCTTAGCGTTCATTATTGAGCGGTTGATTGTATTGCACCGAATTCCCAGTCCGGCAGCTGCTGAGGCCCACTTAGAGAAATTGGAGGAGGCTTTAAAGAATGGAGGGAAAAAGGAGGCTGCTGGGCTTTGCAAAAATGGGAAAGGAGTGTTGAATTATATTTTTGCTGCTATTTTGAAAAGGCATGATGTTTTAGAGATGGAGGAACGGGAAGTAGCGGATATGAGGGATGAGTTAGCGGTTACTGCGTTTGAGGCTGGTCGTAGCTTTTTAGGTAGACATCTTCAGGTATTGGCTACAATAGGAACTATTGCTCCGTTATTAGGTTTGTTGGGTACTATTGCTGGTATGATTAATGCTTTTAGTGCGATTGCCCGTGCGGGGACTGGAGATCCCCAGCTTGTAGCTGGGGGTATTTCCCAGGCTTTGAATACCACTGCCTTTGGTCTTTCAATAGCGATCCCTACTATTGTTTGTTATCGTTATTTAGCAACCAGGGCTGAGAATGTATTGGCCAGGTTGGAAATCTATGGGTATGCCTTTATCAATACTCTGCTTCGTTCATCATAAAATTATCTGCGATGCAGGGTTGTTATCAGAATTGAAGTTTGATTGAGGGAAACAATGAAGAAGAGAAAGATTCCCAAACGAAAACTTTTAGTGGCAGTAGAACCTGACCTTACTCCCCTTATTGATTGTGTTTTCATGTTGTTAATCTTTTTTATGGTTACTACGGTTTTTATTAAAACCAAGGGTTTAATGGTTGATTTACCCAAGGCTACTGCGGCTGAGCAAGCTCCGGGCAAGGATATTAATGTGGTTATTGAAGAGGATGGTACTTTAGTAATTAACGGAGAGAAGGTTGCTTGGTCGAAGCTTGATGAAGCTTTGAAGACAGCTAAAGAAAATTTAAAGAGTACTAATGTGGTGATTCAGGCTGATCGACAAATCAAGCATAAATTGGTAGTTAAGGTGGTAGATTCTGCCAAGGGGCAGGGGATTGAAGGTATTGTTTTTGCCACAGAGATTGGTGCAAAGTAGGAGGTTTAACAAATGGATGAGGAAAAGGGTGAGGTCAAGCTCAATCTGACCCCTCTTATTGATTGTGTATTTTTGTTATTGGTTTTCTTTATGGTTACGACGGTACTGACTGGTGCTAAGAGACTTCACATAGTTTTACCAAAAGCCAGGCATTACACCCAGGTCAAAGAAAAGAAGTTATCCTTATTGATATCCAAGGATGGAGAGATGGAGATAAATGGTCGTGCAGTAACTATGGATCAATTGGTCGATGTTCTTTTGCAAGAAAAAAAACGGTCTCAGTTTGTTACTTTAATCATTGAGGCAGATAAGGAGTCTTTGCACGGTTATACTTTGGATGCCATGGCTGCAGCTAAAGCTGCCGGGATTGCCAAAATATCCATGGCCACCGAAAAAGAGAAGAAAGAGAAGAAAATAGTGAAAGTAGGTACCTGAGCAAGATATTGAAAGATCGATTTGCTAATGAAAGATCATTTGATAAAATTCTTGGGGGATAGGGAGAGCAAAATAGTTTACTGGGCGGTCGCCTTGTTAATTCTTTTTTGTTTTCCCTTGTCGGTCTTGACACAAACATGGGATTACTCCTCGGTGGAGATAGTTGATACCGGCCAGGGTAGATATAAAGCTTTCGTCATCCAGCACCCCAAGGACAAAAGGAAAGTTAAAGGTTATTTACATCTAACCCTTGTAGTTTCACCTTCGATGTTGGAAAGAGGCATCGCCCAAGTACAGAGTGGCGCAAGAAGTGGGCTTTATCCTTATGAATCTGCATTGCGCCATTTAGTAGAGGCTATCAATAAATATACCGACATAAAGGCTGACTTCGGTAAACGGGTTGCAATGGCTGATCCTGAGTTATTGAAGGTCCCTTGGGTTTTCATTAGCAGTGATGTGTTCTATCCCACCGATGTCGAACTTACTAATTTGGGGCGTTATTTGTTAAATGGTGGTTTTTTGTTTCTGGATGCAGGCTCAGGTATAGGTAGTCGGAAAGATATTAACCTGCGGAATATCATAAGAAAGGCTCTGGCTAAGATTGGAAAACCTTGTGAGTTTCGGCGTTTATCTAAAAATCATCGAATTTTCCATTGCTATTTTGATTTTGACACTGTTCCTTTAGCTTTTAGTGCTATCAGTCCGAGATGGGGAGGGCGCTCTAGTTTACGATATCCTGACTATCTTGTAGGAGTTGAAGTAGAAGGGCGGACGGCTGTTGTTTTGTGCTACGCCGATATCGGCAGAACATGGCAAGGACACCCAGCACAGACTAATATTTCTCCTCAAATGTCATCTACCCACTACACTCGCAGTTTGCAGTTTGGAATAAATACTATTATTTATGCCTTAACTCAAAAAGGATCCATTAACGAGCGAATTTTAAAAGAGAAGCTTGGCGATTGACAAGCTAAAAAACCATAAATAAATGCTAACACGATAATTTGTTGACCATACAACAATTGGTCAAAGGTTAGTTGTGATAAGGATGTGTTTGTTTTGAGGGAAAGAAACGGTGAATAATAATCTTCTATTCAAGGGGAATTAGCTTTTAACCAAGAAAGGCAGGTGATTTATCATGTCAAATCAGTCGACAAGGTTTGTAGGGCCTACTGCCGGGTTAGATTTGAAGCATTTATTAAGGAAGACACGCTATATTTTATGGATTAGTTTAGTGGTAGCTGTGGTGGTACATGTTGTTATTTTAGTTCAGTCT
>Ga0180300_10001143_pt1 | contig 12224 bp, 13 predicted proteins | sample GuaBasSediGuay15_FD_121798 | JGI IMG/M metagenome (GOLD analysis project Ga0180300, IMG submission 121798) | Subseafloor sediment microbial communities from Guaymas Basin, Gulf of California, Mexico - Guay15, Core 4569-2, 21-24 cm | ecosystem: Environmental > Aquatic > Marine > Hydrothermal... | reverse complement strand
TGATTATGGCTATGCGATCGATCGGAGACCAGGTGGTGGATATTTCATCACCGGGGCCATCACCGTCTTCGATTCCGTTCCCCACCAGGATGTCTTCGTTGCCCGGTTGACCAGCAGCGGGGACACGGTCTGGACGCGGAGATACGGAGGTGCCAGGAATGATGTCGGATGTTCGATCGTCACCTTAGATGATGGTTCTGCGGTGATTGCCGGATACACCGAATCTTTCAGCGATGGGAAGGACATCTATCTCCTGAAGGTAAAATCGTGCGGTGATACGGTCTGGACGAGAACCTATAATGAGTCGGACGAGGACAAGGCCTATGGTATCGCCACAACACCGGATGGCGGTTTCATTGTCACCGGGAAGAGCGATGGGGACATCTATCTCCTCCGGGTTGACGGTTCGGGTGGACGGATCTGGTCCCAGCACTATGGCGGTGGCTGGTCTGATGAAGGCCGGGATGTCGTTTCGACCCAGGACGGCTATCTGGTAGTTGGTAAGGATACCCGGGGAGAGCTCTGGCCCACGACCAAAAGGTTATGCCTTCTCAAAACCGACGGTAGCGGTAACTCGTCCTGGCTTAATCTTTATGGCAGCGACTACACCGACAGCAAGGGATACGCTATGGCTAAGAGTGAAGAGGGTTATATCCTTGTCGGGCGCTATGGCCAAAGTAACGAAAACATTATCGTGGTCGAAGTCGGCGAAGATGGCGGGGAGTTATGGGATGAATATTATGGTGGTGAAGGGGGTGAGCGAGGACATGATGTCGCTAAGGCCGGAGACGGCTATCTCGTCGTTGGATACACGACCTCTTATGGCTCCGGCGGGGCCGATGTCTATCTGCTGAAGATCGAGCCTTGATCCGCTGAGGTCGGACTGTGTAAAAAAGAGGCCCGCCTTCAGGCGGGCCTCTTTTTTTGGTTTACGCCAACTCGACGCTGACGGCCTTCTCCCCTTTGGGGGAGTTGACGATCTCAAACTTCACTCGATCGCCTTCACGAAGAGTCCGATAGCCATCACCAAGAACGTCGGAATAGTGGACGAAGACATCGCCACTGCCGTCTTCCTTTGTGATGAAGCCGAAGCCCTTCCGGCCATCAAACCATTTTACCACACCATAGGTTGGCATCGTTCCTCCTTTCAGCTTCCTGTTTGAACCTGAGAATTAGTTTCCCAAATTCAAAATTCAGGACTGTCCAATTTTAGCTGGTGGGGCCCGATCCGTCAATGGTTATCTTAACTTTACAATCTTGGTATGATAAATGGCATCCCCGTTTCTTAATTCACAGAAATAGATTCCACCCGGGGCTGCTCTACCTCGATTATCACTTCCATCCCAAACAATATATCTTCCTTTCTCCCTTATCCTTCTAATCAACCTTCCCTCTGAGGTATAGATTCTCACCTCGGCTTCCTGATGAGGATGTGGAATCATGATCTTAGCATGAGCATACATAGGGTTGGGGGAGATGAGGGCATAGGATGAGGTTGTGGTCTCCTCAGCGATCTCGACACCGGGAAGGGGACGGCGGGAGAAATAGATGTCCGGTGCAGTAGATTGAAGTCGAGTATCACACCAGGCGGCATAGACATACTGGGAGTCAACAGCGATACCAATATAGTCGCCGCAGAAGGCATTCATCACGAATGAGGTATCGGTGACCCGTTCATTTTCGCTCCAGGTGAGACCACGATCAGAGGAGTAACAGTAGAAGAGATCATAGCGATTACTGCGAGGGGGGTGCCTCCTCCCATCATACCAGACCACATGGATCCAGCCCCGGTAGTCTACTGCCATCCAGGGCATAAACTGCTGCATCGTGTCACTCGCTGATATCGAATCATCATTGATCTTAATTCTTGGTGACCAGGTAATTCCACCATCAGTGGAACGAGAAAAATAGATGTTGAGATTGAGGCGATCGGTGGAGGTTCGGGCTGGGCCATCATTAAAGACAGTATAAACATCCTGGGGATACTCGGGACTGGTCTCAAGGGGTGGGAGAACGAAAAGGCGTGGATTTGAACTATTATACCGGAACTTGGTATTGGTGATCAGGTATTCGGTGAATGTATTTCCACCATCGGTAGATCGAGCACAGTAGATACCATTCACGGTGTCGATACCGGATCGAGTATCACAGCCCCAACTCACCAAGATGGTGCCATCGGCCAGCTCCCGGGGGATTGGCCCCCAGCGGGCGGCCCCGGATGTCGCATGGTCAACAATGATGACCGGACCGAATGTCTCCCCCCGATCGGTCGATTTTCGGAAATAGATATGTCGAACCGGATCAGGACCGAGGTCCCAGGTGACATAGACATTTCTCCCTTTTGTCGCCACCCACGATTTATCTATCTTGGAGATGCCCGGACTCACATATTTGGTTGGCTCCCAACTGTTCCCCAAATCGGTGGATCTGGTAAGGTAAACCCGATTCCGGGCAAAATCGCAACAGCAGAGGTAGACGAAACCGGTATCGTCCACGGCCACAGATGGGTCGCCCATAAAACTACTCACCGAATCCTGGGGCATCTGATAATTCGGTTCCCAGGAAAGGCCACCATTGGTTGACCGGGCAAAGAAAGCATGGACCCAGGGGACACGGTAATCGTTAAAATAGGCGAAGAGATAGTTTTTCCAGACCGCAATACAGACTTCATCCTGATTGGCTCCAGCTGGATCATCACTCACCATCACGTTTGGTATCCAGGGTGGATCTCCAAAGAGAAGGATGGGGAGGATCAGTAATTGCATACTGAATTATAGCTAAGATCGGTTCAGTGTAAATGGTCAGGAGACTTGACAACCGAGGTCTGACCCTTATCATAAGCAGACGGCATATGGGAAAAATTTCTGAAAGTTCCTACCCCGGGCAAAATGCCTACAGAGATGAGAGATGGATGCAGAACCAGAACCCGAATTCCGGTCTCCACTATGAAGCTGCGAATAACATCCTCTATGCGATCTGGAGCTATGGCGTTCATAAGATACGGGCGATGCGGCCGGATGGGACCAATATCGTTGAATGGGATCTGGTGGGCGACAGTCAAGAAGGGGTTGCCCTCTGGGATGGCGATAGTGCTGGTAAAGGTAAGATCTTTATTGCTGAGGATGCTGGTGAGATCTGGCGGTATGAGTTTAACAGCCAATTGGAGATTACCATCATCGGCAATGGCTCAGTTGAGATCAATCCAGACCCACCGGGCTATTACGGCACCTTTGATACCCTGACCGCGATCCCGGATCCGGGCTATCAATTTTTGGAATGCGACAATCCCGAGACCCTGCTGATGGACTACGACAAGAAGGTGACCGCAACATTTATTCCTGCTGGGCTCAGCAGCCAGGAAGCCGGGGATGTGGCCCCCTCCGGAATCTATTTTGCCCGGAGGGAAGGCCCACCCCAGAAATTTATCCTGATCCGATGAGACTGGGGGTAATACCGGAAGGGATTATCGATCTCATCGCTCTCCTCTCTGGCCGGATGCCACTTCCGGTGGTGAAGTCTTTTTGGGGTTATGCAATGGGGAGGACTGTTTTGGCTGGAGTTCGATTGGGGGTATTTGATGCCCTCGACTCCGGTCCGAAGTCAGCCTCAGAAGTAGCTCGGATAATAAAGACTGATCCGGATGCGACCGAGACCCTGCTCAATGCCTTAAACGGCTTCGGTCTGATTAAACGAAAGAAGGGGAGATACTCCCTAACCACTGCTGCCCGGAAATGGCTGACCCAGAACTCGGCCACGACGATGAAGGATTCGGTTCTTTTCATTGGTGAGGTCTGTCGGGAGTTTGAGCGGTTAGAAGATGTCGTAAGAAGTGGCCGACCACCCCACTTCCATGATCTGAAAAGACCCGAGGAGTTCTGGAATTCATACCTGAGGGGACTGGGGACCTTTGCCCGTTTTGGCTCCCGGGAGATCGTGAGAAAGGTGAGGTTTGATCGACCACCCCAACGGATGCTCGATGTTGGAGGGGGACACGGAGTCTACACCATCGAGTTTCTTAAACGTTATCCTTCTCTTACCGCTGTGATCCTCGACCTCCCACCTGCAATCGAGGTTGGCCGGAAGATGATTGTTGAGGCAGGCCTTTCCGATCGGATAAGGTTCCGGGCTCAGGATATGAGGGTTGGTGACTGGGGGAGCGGTTATGATCTTGTCCTCCTTTTTAATGTCATCCATGCGGTCCCGATTGATGATGCAGAGGGGTTGATTGAGAATGCCTATCAGGCCTTGAATGAATCCGGCCGCCTGGTCATTCTCGATTCCGAACATACCGGTGGCGATAAGGATCTCTCCCTCACCTCAGGTCTTAATGAGCTTCTTTTCTTCGTGATCAATGGGACAAGGGCTTATCCTGAAGCACGGGTCCGGGAATGGCTTACCAAGAGTGGGTTTCGGAGAGTAACCAAGAAGCACCTCTTGGTGATGCCGATGGCGATGCTCTTGATTGCAGATAAATGAATCATCTCAAGCGGATTATCAGTCAGATCCGGGGAAGGGGCTATGGTGCCTATCAAGGGTTAAATCGGAGGAGGTTCTCTTTCCCCGGTTTTGAACTCATCTTCGATCATATCCAGAAGGACCCCTTTGCACCAGGGACACGGGTGAGATTGGTAACCGAGAACCGTATTCCCGAGTGGGCCTATGAGAATGATTCCAAACTCACCGCCTTGGAAGATTTCCTCCTCAGGAGATTCTCGACCGCAGCCCGGGAGAACTCCCGCCGGAGGGGTGAGGGAAAGAGCGGTTTAATCTATGCCTATCAGCCATCTCAGAAGATCCTGAAAAGATCGGCGGTTCGGATCACCAGGGATCGGATTGAGGTTAGATTCTATCTCGGCCTCCCCTCCCGGGGAAGGAGGATCTTGGCGAGAGAATTCGAGGAGATGGTCTTTGGTGATCTCCCAAAAATTTTTGAAAATTCCCTCAATTTCTCAAAGATAAATAGGGATCAGCTAACGAATCACATAAATATCTGTGTGGCAGCCGATTATCTCCGCACTCAATTGAAGAAGCTCGGGTTGGTTGCTTTCATCGGTGATGGTGCGATCCTGCCTCGTCGTAGCGGGGTTGATGATCGTCCGATGGGAAAAGAGGCCATCCCCTTTCGGAGCCCAGATAGTCTCCGGGTTGAGCTTAACCTTCCCCATCTCGGTCGGGTTACTGGACTGGGGATTCGGGAAGGGGTCACCCTGATCGTGGGGGGTGGATTCCATGGTAAGTCGACCCTGCTCCGGGCGATCGAGCATGGGATCTACAATCATATCCCGGGCGATGGAAGAGAGCTGGTGGTGACAATACCGGAGGCGGTGAGGATAAGGGCCGAGGATGGACGTTCGGTCCAATCTGTTGACATCTCCCCCTTCATCAAGAATCTACCCCAGAGGATCGATACCAGCCGATTTACAACCGAGAATGCCTCGGGTTCCACTTCTCAGGCGGCCAATATTGTTGAAGCGATTGAGGCCGGGGCCAAGCTCCTGCTCATCGATGAGGATACCTCGGCAACAAACTTCATGATCAGGGATGGGGAGATGAGGAGGCTTATACCTGATGAACTGGAGCCAATTACCCCTTTTTTAGATCGGGTCCAACCGCTCTACCATGAGTATGGAATCTCATCGATCATCGTCACCGGGGGGTCGGGTGAGTATCTTAAGGTGGCGGATACCGTCATCGGGATGTTCAATTATCTGCCGAGGGATCTCAGCTCCGCGGTTAAAAGAAGAAAGAGAGAGGGTAGCTTTGGGCCGATCCGAAAGAGATTTCTCAAGAGGGATGGTTTCTCACCACTCACCCGATCCGGAAAGGTTAAGGCCCGGGCCAGAGGTCGAGAGCAGATAATCTTCGGAACAAGAACTATCGACCTCCGCTATGTGGGTCAGATCGTTGAGCCCGGCCAGACCAACGGGCTCGCTCAGGCCCTCCTCTATATCTGGCGGAGATATCTGGATAAGGGGTTGAGTTTAAGGGAGATGGTCGATCGGCTCATTACCGAGATCGAAAGCGGTGGCCTCGATATAGTTACCGAGGTTGATCATCCCCCGGACCTGGCCCATTTCCGTGGTATCGATCTTGCTGCGGTCATCAACCGGATCCGGGGGATCAGGATCAGAACCGAGTGATCATCAGGGTGAAGGTGATCCCGAATGCGTCGCGGCCTCTGGTCGAGCGGAGAGAAGGGTATTATCTTGTTCGGGTCGATGCACCACCAAAAAAGGGAAAGGCCAATCAGCGGCTGATTGCAATTCTTGCCGGTTATTTTAAGATCCCGAAGACAAAACTGAGGATTGTGAAGGGGTTAAGGGGGAGGATAAAAGAGGTGATGATAATCGATTAGCTCGAACCCTTCAGCTCCTCCAAAAATTGGCTCAATTCCTGGGGAGAGCAGATGGTAAAGGTTCGGGCATCATAAATTGTCCGCTTGATGAGGCCGGAGAGGACTTTTCCCGGGCCAACTTCAACAAACAGTTTTACCCCGGCCTCACCCAGATTGATTACCGTCTCCGACCAGCGAACCGGAGAGATGATCTGCTTCTTCAAGCATTCCTTAATCCTTACCGGATCGGTGGTTGGCTCACCGGTGACATTGGGCAGGACGGGACAGCTGGGTTTCTGGAATTGGAAGGAGTCGATATATTCGGCAAAGATCTCCGAAGCTTCTTCATAGATAAAGGAATGGAAGGCTCCACCCACTTTGAGCTGGATAACCCGTTTGGCCCCTTTCTCTTTCAATTCCGCTTCGGCCCGTTCTACTGACTCGGTCTCACCGGAGATGACGATCTGGGTCGGAGAATTGATATTGGCAACCACTACCCCATCGATGCCATTAACTACAGCTGTTACCTCATCGAGGGAGAGGCCGATTACCGCAGCCATCGTCCCCCTTCCGTACTCTTCCATCAGCTTGGCCCTTTTGGCGACCAGACGAATCACTGAGTCAAAATTGAGGACACCTGCAGCATAGAGGGCAGAATATTCTCCGACCGAGTGGCCGGCAACAAAACTGGGGACAACCCCGTTCTCCTTCACCATCTCGTAGGCGATTATGGAGGTGGTCACAATTGCGGGCTGGGTATAAATGGTCATCTTCAATTTCTCTTCTGGCCCATGGTGGCATAGTTCTTCCAGATTATAGCCCAGGATCTGGCTTGCCCGGAGCATGAACCGGTCCCGGAGTGATCGGGGTAACTCATCGGCCATCCCGACGAACTGTGAACCCTGTCCGGGGAAGACAAAAGCGATCATTTCTCCTCCCTCAATCCTTCCATCAATTTTTCCCACTGCCGGGGGTCCTCCCAGGATCGGATGAGATTTTTCACCGAATCGAGATCCCAGCCATAGCGTCGATTGAGAGCCGATAGAGAATCCTCAAGCTGGCGGGAGTCGGTGATCCTCATCTTGAGCCTCCGGTAGTTCCTGAGATACTTAACAACTCGATCGACCTCGGGATGGGAACAGGAGAGGAAGATGAGCGGGACTAATCGCCACATCTCATCAGATACTGGAGCTTGGGAATGGAGATGCGCTCTTCAAATTCACCGAGAATAAGATCGAGGAGATTGAGCCGTTTGGGCGGATAGACGAGCTTAGGTTTTTCCTTGATCCCCACCATCTCCTTCAGGATTTCCACCGCCTCGGTGAAACTACCGAGGGTATCGATCAGTCCTGCCTGGTAGGCCTGGCGTCCGGACATGATCCGCCCATCCGCAAGGCTGAGCACCTTCTCCCGATCCAGTCCCCGATTTTGGATGACCGCAGTGACAAACTGATCGTAGACATCGAGAACCACCTCCTTTAATAATCTACGTTCCGATTCACTCATCTCCCGGAAGGGGGAACCGATATCCTTAAACTCCTTCGACTTTATCGTCTCAAACCTGATCCCGAGTTTGTCGAGCAGACGGTTGACGATCGGGAACTCCATGATTACCCCGATCGAACCGGTCATGGTTCCGGGATTGGCGACAATGAGATCGGCAGGAAGGGAGACATAATAGCCGCCTGAGGCGGCAACCGCACCCATTGAGACGACCACCTTCTTCTTCACCCTCTTTACTGCCTGATAGATCTCCTGAGAGGCGGCAACCCCACCACCGGGTGAATCGACCCTAATCAGAATCCCCTTGATTGATGGATTATCATCAAACCTTTCCAGATCCTTAACAACCTTCTTGCTTGAGCTGATAATCCCTTTGATCTCCACCACCCCGATTGAACCGCCCATTTGGGTGGGCGAGATCGCAATAATTGAGATCACCACCACACCGACGATAATAAGGGCGATATAAAGTGGCTTCACAATTCCCTCCTCCCTTCAATCGCATTCCAGATCGTCTGATCATCGGCAAGGTCGAGATCGGCACCCATTGGCAACCCCCGGGCCAATCTGGTGACCTTTACTCCAAGGGGCTTCAAAGTTCGGGCGAGATAGATTGCGGTCGCCTCACCCTCACTGGTAGGATTGGTGGCGATAATCACCTCATTTACCGATGTGTCTTTGAGCCTCTTCACCAGTTCCTTGATTCTCAGATCCTCGGGACCGATCCCATCCATAGGTGAGAGGACACCGTGGAGGACATGGTAGACCCCACGATACCTTCCGCTCCGCTCGATGGGGAGAATCTCGGCCGGAGTTTCTACGACACAGATAAGGGAGTGATCCCGGTCCTCATCCCCACAGATCGAACACGGTTGTCTCTTGGTGTAGTTGAAACATATCTCACAGAGATTCAGGTTGGTCTTGGCATCGAGGATGGCCTCAACCAGGCCCCTCACTTCCTCTTCCGGTATCCGTAGAAGAAAGAAGGCCAGCCTCTGGGCGGTCTTCCTTCCAACTCCGGGGAGAATCTGGAGCCGTTCGATCAACCTTTCTAAACTTTTCTCCATGGATTATTGTAGTCGCTCCAACTCTTTCGTCAACGCAACCTTACTGCAAGGCGAGAAAGGAGGATGCCGACCTCATAAAGGATGATGAGGGGAAGGGAGACGATGAGGAGGGTGGCGAAGTCGACCGTGGGGGTGATTATCGCAACGATAAAAAGGAGGACAACGATCGCCTCCCGTCGCCGCTGAGAGAGGAGCTCGGGTGATATCACCCCCATCCGGGTGAGGAAGAAGGCGAGGAGAGGGAGTTCGAAGAGGATGCCGATGGCGATGGTAAACCAGAAGAGAAAGCTTAGATACCTGTTGATATTGATGAGTGGAGTCATCGCCTCGCCACCAAAACTGAGGAGGAATTTGAGCCCCAAGGGGAGGACGACAAAATAGGCGAAGAGGAAACCGATAAAGAAGAGGATGGTGGAGAAGATGACGAATGGTGCAGTATACTTCCGCTCCTTATGGGTGAGGGCAGGAAAGACGAAGGCAGCCGCCTGATAGATGAAGAAGGGGATGGTGGCAAAGCCGCCGATATAGAAGGCGATCTTAATCTTGGCAAAGAAGGCCTCGGTCGGGGTAAAGAAGTAGAGCTTACCACCGATTGGTCGGGCAATCGCCCTGATGATCGGATCGGTAAAGATGTAGCCGATGATGGAGGCGATGATCAAAAAGACGATCACCCTGATGATCCGCCATCTCAGCTCCTCCAAGTGTTCGACAAAGGTGAGATATCTCTCATCCTCGGTCATCCAATCCGGAGCCGATAGAGGCCTTTTTCAGTTGCCACCCAGAGATAGCGACCCTTGGAGAGGATGCTGTAGATTTCGATCGCTGGTAAGAGATAGCTCCTCTCCACCATACCCTCCCGATAATACCAGAGTCCGGACCTCGTTCCCACCCAGATCCGATCCGAACCGAGGGCAAGGGCGGTGCCATCGCCGATCGGGAGATAGGAGAAGGAGTCCTGGTAGGTGATAAGATGACCGGAGGCGATCAGATATAGTTTATCTCCCGCAATGATGTCATCAACTCCAAACCTGAGGTAGCCGCGGGGATCGATCAACTCTTGATATTCGGTGGTGTCGAGGCGGAAGAGGCCCCGGTCGGATCCAAGATAGAGCCGGTTATTGTAGATGGCGATCTTCCGGATCGTTCCGGTAAAGGTAAGGATCTCCTGGGGCAGATCGGTTGATGGGGTAATCACCGAGAGTTTGGATCCCGCATATAAGTAAAGGAGATCACCGATCCGGGTAATGGTAATGACCGGATTTCTCAAGATCGGTAGAGTAACTCCGGACTGGATCGTGAAGAGGCCGTTTTTGGTTCCGAGATAGATCCGATTTCGGAAGTTGGTGATGTCGACGATATCATGGAGGTAGCTCCGGTAGAACCAGGTGTCGGCGGTGGGAGAATAGAATGAGATCTGGTTCTGACTGATGAAGGCGATCAGGGTATCGAGATCGGTGATCCGGACCACCCTATCGATCGGACCGAGGGTGAGGCGTCGACGGTGGGCCGAAGGGAGGTTCACGATCTCAACCCCGAGCCGAGAACCGATATAGAGATAACGCCCACTCTGGCAGAGGGCGGTGATCGGATACTTGTTCAGGAGGTTGTCGGTGTAATAGTAAGGGGTGAGGATGGGATAGGAGTGGAGTCTCTCCTCGCTCAAACCTCCCTGCCACCTCTTGACCTCAACCGATCCCGTCTTCTCAAAGAAGAAGGAGCCTTTGCGCAGTCGGTAGTATCCCGCTGGAGTCTCAAGATAGATATAGCCCTTTCCGACCCCAATCCGCCTCGGTCTTACCCCTCTTAAGGGGATGCGGGTGAGATGATCACTCCCCTCCAGATAGCGTAATAGTTCCCGCTCGGTTAAGATGTAGAGATCACCAAACTCCGGGTCATAGATGAGGAGCTTGCCTTTATCAATTGGGGTTGAGAAGATCCGTTCATGGCTGGTCTTATTAAGAACCACCAGACCATCCTCCCGAAGGATATAGATCCGGTTGTAATAGACATCAATCGATTGGATCGGACCGGTGGGGAAGAAGTCAACCCCAAACCTCAGGATAAGTAGGATTGGACACATCGGTAGAGGATCTCCGAGCCCGGCTCGATTACCGAGTCGCTGGCCCTAAAACGATCGTGATGGAGAGGATAGATCGCACCAAGTTTTTCATCCCGACAGCCGAGCATAAACATTACCCCGGGAATCTTCTGCTGATAATAGGAGAAGTCCTCACTACCCATGGTGGGTGGAACACCAACCACGCCTTCCTCACCCAGAACCTCGATAGCACCTTTTATCACCATCTCAACCAGCTGATCATCGTTCACGACCGGTGGATGGTCCTCGGAGAATTCGGTCTCGACCTCGACACCATAGTCATGTTTCAGCCCCTGGGCAAGTCTGGTCAACCTCCGCTTAAGTTTTTTAAGCATCCCGAGCTCCAAGGCCCGGATCGTTCCCTCCATTATCGTTTCCTTGGCCAGGACATTGAACCGCTCGCCGCCGGTAATCCTTCCAATTGTGATCAGACCGGGTTTGATCGGATTCTTACTCCGGGCAATCAGGGCCTGGATGTCCTGAATCAGTCGGGCGCCGATTCGGATCGTATCCTGACCGAGATGGGGGAGGGCGGCATGGGAGGCCTTTCCCCGGATGACGATCCGAAAATGGTTGGCCGCGGCCATGAACGGACCGGATCTGATCCCGATTCGACCGAACCTGATCCCGGGCTCTAAGTGGAGGGCAAAGATGGCCCTGATCCCATTCAGGACCCCTTTCTCAATCAGAAACTTTGCCCCGCTTTCTGGCCCTTCCTCGCTCGGCTGGAAGATGATTCTCACCCCTTTTATCTTTGCCTCCTTCAGCCTCATTAGAGTCATCATTGCAATCGCCATATGGAAGTCATGGCCACAGGCATGCATCCAGCCTTTATTTTGGGATCGATAGCTGAGACCGGTCCGTTCCAGAATCGGTAGGCCATCGATGTCTGATCGGATTGCAACCCTTGGTCTTCCGAGATCGACCACCGTTCCGGTTTTTAAACTGCGGAACCTGATTCCATGATCGGTCAGGAATTGTCTCAGGATCCGGGCGGTTTCAAACTCACCAAACCCCGGTTCGGGATGCTGGTGGAGAAGCCTTCTTAAGGCCCTGATTTCACTCTTCAGGTTCGGCAAAAATCTTGTCGATCGCCGGTCCGATAAAACGGAGGAGATCGCCGGCGATTAAGCTGTATTCGTTCTCTTCCTCAAGGGCAAGATCAGCGGCCAGACCATGGAGATAGACCCCGGCTTTGGCCGCCTCATAAGGATCAACCCCC
>Ga0180300_10001142_pt1 | contig 12234 bp, 10 predicted proteins | sample GuaBasSediGuay15_FD_121798 | JGI IMG/M metagenome (GOLD analysis project Ga0180300, IMG submission 121798) | Subseafloor sediment microbial communities from Guaymas Basin, Gulf of California, Mexico - Guay15, Core 4569-2, 21-24 cm | ecosystem: Environmental > Aquatic > Marine > Hydrothermal... | reverse complement strand
GAATAAAAAAGGATGGGTTAGGTGTCTAAAAATAGGGAACGTTAAGCTAATTACCACGTCCTTCCATCCTGGCCCTCTGAGGAACATTGGGGGAGCAATGCTTGTCGGTAAAATCTTGGATGTAGTTGAAAATTCGATCTATCTTCACTCTCCAGCCAAGCACGACAGCAATCCCACCTCAGCCACAGATGTTGAGAAAATTGTTGAAACCCTGGATTGCGAATTTCTGAAAAGAATAGCCTCGTACAAGCCAGTAGAGACTGAAGGAGAAAAGTTTAGCCTAAAAATTTTTCCATTTGATGGTGTTAAGCTTCTGTTTATCTCTGGAAAAGAAGCTATAGACGATATTCCTGAAGGTGTATACAGTTTTGCTGAAGACATTTTAGGTGAATGCATGATCATTGACTGCCACAACTGCCATAAGCCGAATTACGAAATAACCCCTGAGGATCTAGTGGAAATAAGGGGTCTCGTGGAAAGAGCCACCAAGCATGGGCTTAAGCAAACAAATAACCTGAGGTATTCTTTTTCTAAGAGGAAAATCGAGACGGCTAATACATGCGGACATATAGCGATGCTCCTCCTCGATTACGATGGTGAAAAGTATGCCCTGCTAATGTTAGATGGAAACAATGTGGATTGCAGTTTTAAGAATGAGCTGGAGAGCTTTTTCGCTGAAAATGGATATAAGGGAATTATAGCGTCTACAGATAACCACGCAAAAACGGCGATCTCACCGAAAGTAGGATACATGCCGGTCGGAAGCGATAGAGCTGAAAGAGAGATCATACTTGATTTTATCGAAAACAGTATTCAAACGGAGTTCAAAGAGGTGGACGAAATTGGATACTCAAAAAGAGAAGTAGAAGTTAGGGTGATGGGAAACGATTTCTTCAAGTACATCGAGAAGGCCTTTCAAGAAATAGGAGAGAAAGCGATGTATCTTTTCTTTGCCGTGATATTCCTGCAGCTTGCGGTATCCATCCTTTTCGGCACTATTATGATGTAAAAAATTTACCATTATAATGTAAAAACTTAATGATTCTATCTCACTAACGACTCAAAAAAACCATGAATGCTAAAATATAAATAAATTTGAGACAGACCAACTCCAGATGGAAAAAATCCTCAGTATAGTCAGGGAGGGAGAAAGGGAGAACATCGAATTTAAGGAGTTCTTGACCGACTACCATCTTCATTCTGATAGGATGCAAAGTCTAGCATGCCAGATGAACCACAGAATCCTTATGGGAAGGGGAAAAGCAATTTACGTGATAGGTATAGCGGATTCGGGAGAGCTGAAAGGAATCAATGAGGCTCAGTTCAACGAGACCCTTGAGATTTTGAAGAAAATTTCTGGAGAGATAGAGGCGAAAATAAGTTCCGTTGAGAAGTTTGAGGTTAATGGCGGATACGTAGGACTTGTCGAGATTACCAAATCGAAGCCAAAGGAGCACGTGCTCGTAGGAACTGCAGGCCATGTTGACCATGGCAAGTCAACGCTCGTTGGATGCATAATTACGGGAAAGCCCGACAACGGTGATGGTGCTACGAGCGTCTACCTTGATGTTCTAAAACACGAGATCGAACGCGGCCTAAGTGCTGACCTGAGCTACGCGATTCTCAGTTTCAAAGATGGGAAGGCAATCAAGATGAAGAACCCCCTTAACAAAAACGAGAAGGCACATCTCGTTGAAAATTCCGATAAACTCGTCTCATTTATCGATACGGTTGGCCATGAACCCTGGCTCAGGACAACGATTAGAGGCTTACTAGGCCAGAAAATTGACTATGGCTTGCTTGTCGTGGCTGCAAACGATGGAGTCATGCGAACGACGAGAGAGCATTTGGGAATCCTCCTTGCGATGGAACTTCCAGTGATAATAGCAATTACGAAGATAGACATGGTAGCAGATGAGAGAGTTAACGATGTCATAAACCAGATAACTACAACTTTGAGAGGAGTTGGGAGGATTCCCTATCTATTAAAAGATAAAAAAGAGGCTAGAAAGGTTGCCAATCTTGTTGCCGAGAAAAATATCGTTGTGCCGATAATAAAAACATCATCGATAACGCTCGAAGGCTACGACATTCTCGAGAACCTCCTTTACAGGCTGCCGAAAAGGAGCTTCTCCAAAGGAGATTTCTTGATGTACATCGACAGGATTTACAAGGTATCCGGAGTGGGAACGGTGATAAGCGGTAGCGTGAAAGCAGGGGAGATCAGAGCTGGAGAGGAAGTATTTATAGGCCCGTTCCATGATGGATCGTTTGAGAGGGTAAAGGTTCAGAGCATTGAAATGCATTACTACAGGATAGATAAGGCATCGGATGGGGATATAGTTGGACTTGCGATAAAGGGAGCTGAATTTGAGAAACTCAGAAGGGGGATGGTGGTTACAAAGAAAGATCCCAGGGCTGTGTATGAGTTTGTAGCGGATATTTATGTCTTCAGCCATCCGACGAGAATAAAGAGAGGTTACGAGCCCGTTTTGCATCTTGAAACGATATCCGAGACAGTCGTTTTTGAAGATATGGATAGAGACTACATGATGGCTGGGGACAGGGGTAAGGTCAAGCTGAGGTTCAAGTATAATCCCTATTTCATCTTTCCTGGCCAGAAGTTCATTTTCAGAGAGGGTAAGAGCAAGGGAATGGGTGAAATAAAGGAAGTTTTTGATTAGAGTTGTGGTAAGAGTTGGTTAAGTTTTTTGAGTTGACAGGGCTTTACTTTCTTAGTTTATCTGATACACTGAACTTAATTTGACTGCCTCAGTGTAATTTTGATTTTCCTTAGATTTTGGCAAAAGATTGGCATTTTAGCTCTTAATTATTACCTCGTTTTTGAGTCTTGATTCTTCTCAACTATCTCTACTCGTCGAACAGCTTAGCAGATGCCGCTTTGATTTCGACTATTTTATCCAAATCCTCCAGGTAGGTTACTCCTCCCTCCCAGACGATACTGCCGACGTATTTCAACTCTACGAATTCAAACAGAGAGTTCCCGAGAGCTTTAAGAACTTGACTTCCAGTTCCAGCCGCAAATCCCTCAACCTTTTCAATTTTTTCCAAGAATTTGTAAGAAGGAGAGGCAACGATAAACGGCTTTCCAAAATGCTTTGAAGTTAAAGCTAGAGGAAGGGTGCCAACTTTGTTGATGAACCCCGTTTCAAATATGGAGTCTGCCCCTGTAACTACGAAATCGCTTTCTTTAACAGCATATCCCATTGACGCATCGGGAATAACCTCAACTTCAACGCCTTTTTCCTCAAGCCATTTTGCAACGTCTTTCCCCTCTCCTCCCGGCTTTGATTCAAGGATGATGGTTTTTTTGACTTCAAGTAGTCCTTCCTCAACGATATGGCTTCTGCTAATCGTTGTAACGATTTTTCCAGCTATAAGATTGCGTAGATTTTCAGATGTCCTTTTATTTGCCTCCAAAACTATATTTTTCGCATCAAAATGAGGGTTTTTTGATAGCACCTTGCAGAGAACTTTCAGTCCGGCCATTGCAGGATGTGAAGATGATATTTTCCTACAAACACGGGCTCTCAACCCAGGTTCGATCTTCTTCAAAAGTTTTATAGTTCTGCTTAAAATCCAGCTTGATCCATGGATTCTATCCTCCAGTATTTCTCTCATTTCGGCGATTATGTTTTCCTCGATATTTCCATTAATCTCGAGTTTGCTGTTTTCATTTTCTTTAATACCTTCGTCTTTCATTCCACTTCCTCCTTATCCAACTCGATTGATTCACTTGATTGTTCTGAATCCTGTAAACATCAAATAATAAATCTCACACCATTTGATTTCTTCTTTTCTTCGTATTCAGCCCGCTCAACTTCACCATCTATCATCTCCACTCATCTATCCATCCACTACTTTTATCCACTTATTCCACTTTTAACCCACACAAAAGTATTTTACAACTTTTTACCTAAAGTTCTTTGTGAGAGTCAATAATGCAATCACATCTGCAGCCACATCCGCAACCGCATCCTCCATTACTTTACCCCTACATTACGGTAAAGCACCCTTCTGGTTACTCGATAGAATGAAAAAGCTTTCAAAGATAATTATATCTCTAATCATCGATGAATTCGGGGAGGAAGAGTTTTTTAGAAGAATTTCAGATCCAATTTTCTTCCAGTCGTTTTCAAACGTGTTAGGCTTTGACTGGAACTCCTCTGGGACTACGACTGTTCTCACTGGAGTTCTAAAATCGGTTTTGAACGATAACGAGGATATTGAAATAAAGGTGGCCGGTGGAAAGGGTAGGCAAGCTATGAAAACGCTTCAGCAAATAGAAACACTAGCGGATGGGATTGAGTTGGGAGAGGAGGAAATTAAGATCCTTCAAACTAATAGCCGGCTAGCAGCGAGAATTGATAACAACGCTCTTCAGGACGGATACAACATCTATCACCATGCAATAATCTTCTCAGAGCGTTACTGGACGGTGGTCCAGCAGGGAATGAACACCTACGAAAGAATGGCAAGGAGGTACCATCTCAAGCCCGAAAGGTTCAGACTAATCAAAATCAAAGAAAAAATCCACAGCGGGATAGTTGCTGAAAGGAAGGAAAACGAGGTGTGCAACCTCGTTTCTGAAAAAAGCAATGAAAGCAGGAAAGTGATTCTGGATATCCTAAAGAGCTCACCTTCTTCCATAAAAAGAGATCTAGAATTCATTTCAGTCAAAAAACTCCCTAAAGGCCAGATGACGATAGATGGAAGAATCGCTGATAGCTACTCGGTTCCAAGGAGGTTGAACTGGGATGCTATAGAAAAGGCCTACGAACTACAGCCGGAGAACTTTGAAGGAATAATAATGCTCGAAGGGATGGGAAAAGGCACTCTCAGGGCTTTGGCTTTAATAGCAGACCTCGTTTATAATGCTGAATACGACAGGCAGGATCCGGCAAAGTACTCATTCGCCTTGGGCGGGAAGGATGGTGTTCCATTTCCTGTTGACAGGAGAGCTTACGATGAAACGATTGAATTTCTCAGCAACGTAATTGAACAGACGTCCCTTGACAAATTTGAAAAGGAAAAGCTTGTGGGAAACTTGAGAAAGTATGAGTTCTAAAAGAACTCAGAGAACTTTAGGTTACTTTAGGTTACCTCAGGTTTCTTTAAGTCTCTTTTAAATCCTAAAAATTTCTGGCCGTTTCAAAATCATTTTACTCGTTTTAGAATTTCAATTTTGGGATCTTTCTCTTCACAATTTACATAGAATCCCAGTGATTTTAGATATTCACAACTTCTCTTCCCTTTTCCATGAATAAGGAGTTCTAAAATATCCGATTCATCGTCTATGTCTACACTTGAGAAAAACGAATCGAAAATACCAACAGAAAGATTCTTTGATTTTGCAATTTCAACATGTTTCATGAAACTTCCATAATGGTATGAGACTGTGAAAGCTTGGTTCCTTACCAAGAGCATGTTCGTACCTCCTTTCCTGCCTGGTGAGAGTACAATGTCGCCTTTTAAGTTTAAGAACTCATTCACTAATAAGGGGCTCAGGAGAGGAAGATCAGCCATGATCACTGCGAGAGACGTTTTATCGTTAACTAATTTGGTGATGTTAAAATTTACAAGGTCGTTAAGATTCCTTTCATCTACTAATATCTCTACTCCCGAATTCTCAAACTTTCCAATCAGTTCACTGCACATTTTGGCTGTATTCCTATCTGGAACTGCGATTATTACCTTTTTAACACCTTTACACTCCTTGATGGACTCCAAAACATCGGAAAGCATCAAAATTGCAAGATTCTTCCTTTCCTCAAGGCTTAAAATCCCAGACAACCTCGTTTTTGGGTTTTTTAATTTAAAAGGGATTAGGATTACATTTTTACTCTTTTCTGTGTGAGCTCCCGAGTTGGAGTCCGAGTTAGACTCTGGGTCAAACTCCAGGTTGGACTTTGAGTTAATTTCATCTTTTACCATAACAGGGAATCCCGGAATGCGATGGATAATAAATTTATGCTTTGGTCAAGGTTGTGACTAGTAAAAACCCATTTGGAAATATTGGAAATATTAGTAGAAATGAAAAATCGAAAATTTTTCGACAAACTTATATTTACACCATCTGAATTCAAAGTGGTGGAAGGGATGGACAAATTCGACCTTATCTGCAAGTTTGTTTACCTTGGAGACAAGGAGATCGGGGAAACCATTGATATCTACGAAGAGAGGCTTATCGTGAAGATGGGTGCCGAATTTGCTGCTATACCGATGAAAAACCTAGAGAAGATGGAAGGGGAAAAGATCTATGTGTCGTCATACGATGAAAAGGATGCTATTGAGGTAGGAAAAAAGTGGGTTGATGAGAAGTCAAAACCTGTGAGCATCGAAGAACTGAAGATCTTCGGTTTTGGAGAGGAGAGTAAGAGCAGGTTTTCCGTTATCCTTAAAGAGATTGGAGAATATGAAGGCGAAGAGATCATTGGTAAAGCTAATGAGAACGACAAGGTAGGGGAAGAAATTGACGAGATGGGGGTAGGAAGGACTTCAAAGGAATCTCTAAATGAAAATGGGGAAAACAAAAAAGGAAACCTAGACGAAGGATTAAAAATGGAAAAACAAAAGCGGCTTGGAGAGGGTATCATAGACAAACTATAGGCGAAAGAAAAAAGATTCTAATTTCTGTTTTAATTGGTAAAGGATGCAGATCAAACCTCAAATTTTGCTACCTAAACATGGTGTAAAAATGAAGGAATACAAGCAAGTTATAGTAGTGAGGGATGATTTAAAGCTCTCAAGAGGGAAGCTCGCTGTTCAAGTTGCCCATGCTTCTATAATCGGCTACGAGCGATCAGACAAGAAAACAATCGAAGCCTGGCGGATGGGGGGGCAGAAGAAGATTGTCCTCAAAGTTAAGGATTTAAAGGAGATGATGATTTTAAAGGATAGGGCAGAAAAAGAAGGATTGGTCACAGGGATAGTTAGAGACGCTGGTTTAACAGAGATTCCACCAGGCACAATAACCGCTTTGGTGATAGGTCCTGATGAGGAAAGGAAGATCGATAAAATTACTGGAGAACTTCCTCTCCTGAAATAGAATTTACTCAGGAATCAAACCATCAAACCATCAAATTTTTAAAAGGATGTTCTTATTTCTGCTATGCACCCATTATTGGAAAAAAAAGGATTTATTCTGGATGTTGATGGGGTAATTGGAAGGGGGGAAAAGCCCATACCGCCAGCAGTTGAGGCCGTGAATAGACTGATCTCAATGGGAAAAAAGGTTGTTTTCGTCTCAAACAATTCGACAAGGAGTCGAAAAATATACATGCAGAGATTCAAGGAATTTGGAGTTGAAGTAACTGAGGATCAGATGTTTCTTACAACCTACGTTACCGCCACATACATAAAACAGAACTATGGCAAATCTAAGGTTTTTACAACTGGCGAGCCAGGTCTTGTTGAAGAGTTAAAGCTTGCAGGTCATGAAATAGTCGATTATGATGAGGCAGAAATACTGGTTGTAGGGTCAAACAGACAGATTAGCTTCGAAATCCTCACGAAAGCCTTGAGGATGTGTCTCGATCGGGATAAGATTTACGTAGCAACGAACCCGGACAAGATATTCCCTTCGGAAGATGGACCGGTGCCTGGAACGGGAATGATTATAGGAGCGCTTTACTGGATGACGGACAGAATGCCCGATTGCATATGTGGGAAGCCGGGGAAGGTTATAATGCAACAGGCTCTAGACCACCTGCAGCTAAAGGCTGATGAAGTAGTGGTGGTCGGAGATCAAATCGATGTGGATGTACTTGCGGGCAAAAACATAGGAGCTCCAACTCTTTTAGTTCTCTCCGGAGTTACAACCAAGCAAAATCTCAGTAGGATGATCGAGAAGTTTAAAGTAAAACCGGATTACGTTTTGGATGATCTCAGCCAGCTGTTTAGTGCTTAATTTTCAGTTTTTAATAAAAAAATGGTTTTTAAATTGCATAGTAATCACCATTACTTTTATCATTATCATTATTGTTAACATAATTATTAAATCCTATCGTAATGAAAAAATTTATTAAATAAAAAAGAGAAGTTAGATTGATGTATGCCTTTATGACCCAGAATCTTCTAACTAAGAGGAATATTCTATTTGTCCTCTTGCTCCTGACAGCATTGAATCTCGCAGATCTCATTACAACCTTATTCTCCCTAAACGCAGGACTTTATGAGGAAATTAACACGATTATCAAATTTCTCTACCTCCAATCCCCCGTTGTAATGGCAATTTACAAAATCGTCATACCTCTAATTCCATTTCTCTTCCTGCTCAAATATAGAAAAAGTATCCAAGTAGAGGACTACAGCAGGATAGGCAACAGAGAAAAAATAAAAACCATCGTTATTAGCTCAATATTCCTAGCGATGATTTGGAGCACAATCTTTTACGTTTTTGTTGTCCTCCATAACCTGCTTTTGATATTTTTCGGAATCTCGCTCTAGTAGAGCTAAATCCTCAGAATTCTTATCAGACCCCTGAGATCCGTTACTGTATGATCTGCTAAACTGATGAACTCTGAAATCATTGACCTATTCCTCTCTGTTATGAGAAGAACCGTTTTTATGCCAGCAAGCTTCCCTGAAAGAAGGTCAAACTTGAAATCTCCAATGGAAATACTTTTGTCTGGAGTGCTTTTTGCAGATATGATCGCTCTTATCATAGGAAGAGGTGAGGGTTTTGGCGGGGCGGCTTCCCTGCTGACAATATAGTCAAAATCAATACCGAACTTTTTCGAGAATATTAGAACACTTTCCAGACAATTTCTGGTAACCACACCTTTTTTTATTCCTTCTTTCTCGAGAAATTCTATTAGCTCAAGAGCTCCTTCATTTAATTTAGAGTCTTTTGCAGCCTCTATCTCAAACTTCTTCAAAACTTCGAACATATTTTCCCTTTCCTTCCCGCTAGATTCGAGAATAGTTTCCAGTATAAACCTCCCCTTAATATTCAAAGCCTTCCTAATCTCATCAAAAGGTAGATTGAGCTCGGTGAGCGTTCCATCCAAATCGAATATGACGTTCTCAACCCTCGATTTCATTTCCCTAGCCTATCCCCTGTCGGTTTATATTTCTTATATTTTTAACTCTCCCTTTAAATCACCGAAATTGTTATTTTACCTTTCCGAGAGTTAAATCCATGCGACTCCCCAGTAAAAAGGTGATTCTGATTTGCATGCTCATTTTTTTCATAGTCTCATCACTTTTCATAATACTTTCGAACCAAACGGTCTTACAAGCCGGGGCTCAGTTTCTGAATGCCAATGAGGCGAGGATCAAGGCTGTAGCGGTTAAAAGTACAGAACCTCCCGAGGGAGCGGTTATAAACATCTCGGTGATCGTAACTCCCGGAGATGGCAGGGTTTTCGTTTCTACAATCCCATACACTCAAATAGATATGCAAGGAAGTGCCCAACTTGCTGCTCTAACAGCATGCGATGTTCTGGGTTTAGATTTCATGAAATACGACTTTTTCTTCACAATAGAGGCTGATTCTCCGATAGTAGGTGGGCCTTCGGCTGGAGGAGTGATGACAGTTGCGGCAATTTCAGCCCTGAAAAACCTCAGCCTTAGAGAAGACGTTTACATGACCGGAATGATCTACCCAGACGGTTTTATAGGGCCAGTTGGAGGAATTCCATACAAGCTAAAAGCCGCTGCAGATAATGGAGCCAAGATATTCCTCATTCCAAAAGGGCAAAGGGTTGTCACCGTGGAGGAGACAGTTGAGGAGAAGAGGGGACCATTTATCTTCATAAGCAAAAAGAGCAAACCCGTTGATCTGTATGAGTACGGAAAAGAACTTGGAGTAAAGGTAATTGAAGTAGAGAAGATAGAGGATGCTCTTTTGTACTACACGAACTACACAATCGCTAAATCCCAGCAAGAGATGAATCTTTCTAGGTATTCAAACTTACTACTCCAGCTGGCTGAAAGGATGAAGAAGGATACAACAGATCTTTATTCAACGGTAAAAGCTACTGGAGCATCACTTAAAAAAGCTGATGAGTTCATCTCGAAGGGGGATGAAAGTTATAAAAACGGATACTATTACACGGCAACAAGTCAGTATTTCACGGCAAAAATCGAACTCAGGTACCTCTACTACACCCATATAGTTAAAAACGATAACGACCTTGAAGTCGAATTTGGAAGAATTGAAAACGAAATAAATTCGACAAAAGACATGCTCTCTTCTCAAAAAGAGTTAGGAGTTGAATCCTTCCAGCTTTTTGGTGCAGCCCAGGAAAGGGTAACTCTAGCAGAAGATTACCTCTATCGGGCAAGGACCTCCGATGATTTTGAGAAATCCCTAAGGTATCTGGCTCTCTCAAAGGAGAGAATAGAGAGTGCCAAAGTCTGGTTATCCTTACTTGAGACGATAAAAGAGGACATCCCAATCAAATCCGAGGATTTACAACGGAGAGCCCAATTCTATCTCAGCCAAGCAGAATCGATGGTTGTTTATGCTTCACAAATAGGTGGCTATCCGGAGTTGATAGATGAGGCTGAAAAGAGCATAGACATCTCAAGGAGGCAACTTGAAGAGGGATTTTTCGCAGGTTCAGCCATCTCGGCAATTGATGGAATAACCAAAGCAAGCCTGTCAATAGAGCTCATAAACGTTGATGAAGAATCTTTAAACTCGAAGATCAGTTCTGCCAACAACTCTGCCAGAACAGCGATTGGAGAGGTAGAAAAGATCGTAACCCCTGTCCTGCCAGTGGCCTATTTAGAGTACGCCGATACAGCTGAAAATCCCGTGGTAAAGCTCTCATACTACAAGCTCTCAGAGAGACTTGCAAAACTCATGTTATCTGTTTCAAGAGCTTTTCCTGAATCAACCATCGTAAAGGTCGAATTAAACTATCCTGAGACCCCCACAAAGGCAACACCCACACCAACACCCACAAACGTACCTGATATCTCAAAGATCAAACCGGAAGTACCTCGACTTCCAGAAATAGAGAAATACATCCCAGGATTTGAGGCCTATTTAGCTTTCGTTCTGCTCATATCTACAGCCTATCTTATTAGAGGGAGGATTAGAAGGATAAAATAAAGTGAGAGTGAATGGGGCAATAGCGATTTAAATTCCAAAATTCCGAATAAAGATCAAAGCAAAAGGAAATAGCAGATTACTATCGTACTCATGGTTGCAAGGAAATTCACACCGGAATTGGTGAGATAACCCATCCTCTCAAGTGTTGCTCCAAGAAAGCTATCGACATGAACTCCAATAAATCCAGCAATGATCGCGATGGGCACATAACTCATGGGGAGTACTGAAAGAAGAAGTGCAAATATAACGACGGTAACCGATCCGACAAGAGCAGAGATCTCTCCTAAAACTGAGATTCCCCCACTCTCTCCAGGATTTACAGGCTTGAAATTCGTTATCAAATAAACATTTCCCGATGTTTTGCCAATTTCGCTTGCCAAGGTATCCCCCAAAGCTGTTGCTATGCTCGCCACGAACGCTACGAGAAACACATCCAGACTTGTGACATGGTAGTTTAATGCGAAGAACAGTGCTGGAAGACTATTTGAAAAAACATTTGCATATCCCCTCGCTCCACCGGCTGGTTCTTCAATTCCGAGATTCAACTTCAATGAGTATCTATACTTCGTTGCAAAGGAACCGATGATGTAGAACGATGCAAGAACGAGGAAAAATCGAATGTCAGTAAAAACGATAATAAGGGTTCCGATAAGGGTTGCACTCATTAGGCCGCTTTCATCGGCTACACCTGTTTTCATAGCCACAAACCCTAGAAGCAGGGAGAAGAGGAATGCATAGATAAGCTGATCAAACGGGGCGTAAATTCCATAGATGTTGAAAACGAGGAGTACAGTAGAAGTTGCAATAAGCAAGGTCGTTCTCTTGTCACTCTCAACCTCTATACTTTCCACGAGAGCAGCTGTTATACCACCCATCAAAGAAAGAAAGAACAGAAATTCCTCGCTTATCACAATATTTTTGATTAGGAAAAAGAAATTGAGATAGACAAAAGCCGCCAGAGTAAAAATCCCGATATTAAAAATCGAACTTCTCTTGAATTCGTGACCAAGAAGCATAAAAATCGCAACTCCAGCGATGTAAATGGGAACGCCAATGAAAGTTGAGAGGATCAAAATAATCGATAAGACGTAGGAATTGAAATAAGAGCTGGATCTATTGAGCTCGCTAACTCCTATTTTGATTCTTTC
>Ga0180300_10001141_pt1 | contig 12235 bp, 13 predicted proteins | sample GuaBasSediGuay15_FD_121798 | JGI IMG/M metagenome (GOLD analysis project Ga0180300, IMG submission 121798) | Subseafloor sediment microbial communities from Guaymas Basin, Gulf of California, Mexico - Guay15, Core 4569-2, 21-24 cm | ecosystem: Environmental > Aquatic > Marine > Hydrothermal... | reverse complement strand
GGCATCCTAGGCCAAAGCCTTATAGCCATTTTCGTCACGATCCCCATCTTTCCAACCCAGCCGATGAACAGCCCTGTTATGTCGGGGCCGGGAGCCCGGCTGAACCACCGTTTACCTCCCGTGTACGCGGCAACACCTGTCTTAACTATTTCCCCGGTTGGCAGCACTACTTCTAAGCCGTTGATCCATTCGGATAGACATCCTCCAAGCAGGCTTAGGTCGACGAAGCCAGACTCTAGGGCGCATGGCACCACGCCTGTTCCAGGAGGCGACCATGTGATTCCAACTACAAGGTCTGGATAGTTCTTGTCGAGGTATCCTTTGAGGTCTGACCATGTGGTTCCGCCCTCGATGAGGGCGTACATGCTGTCTTCGTCCACTTCCAGCACCCTGTTCATTTTTCGCAGGTCTATGTAGATGCCTCCTGTCCGCGGCGTTGCGACACCTCCGAAATTCAGCTGGGAAACTGCGGCTGTTATGGGTATTTTGTAGATATTAGCGGTTTTAACTATCTGTTGCACTTCTTCCACGGTTTCAGGCATGACAACGTAGTCGCAGCGTCCTGGCTTATCGGTGGCGTTGACGAAACTCCAACTGTAGAGGTATAACTCTTCTGGGTCCGTTGAAACGCGGCGTGAACCAACGATAGAGCAGAGGATTTCGTAGATTTTATCGTTGCGTTCGGTTTTTTTCTCCACCAAAGAACCAGCCAAATTTCCTCCTCTCCTTTTACCGATTTCTAAAGAAGGTTATCATGGTAAGGATATAAAAAATTTCCCTCTAAACCTAAATTTTTACGCTGGAAACCGCTTATTCTCCGCGAAAAGTTGAGATTTTTGCCTATTTTAGGCTTCAACTTGCATGGTTCTGGCGGTTTTAACCATAACTTTAAGGTTTATTGTGGGTGTGTAAGGTGAAAGCCCGCAGCCGGGTGCGAGAACGTTCACTCCTTCCTTTATTATCCGCCTGCTTTCAGATTCAACCTGGAAGGGGTCTCCGTCCTGCAGTACTCCCACGGGATCCACGTTTCCTATTATGGCTATTTTATCTTTGGCAAGCTTTTTCGCTTCGGCTATGCTTACTTTCTGGTCGACGCTTAACCCTTTAACGCCGCTTTCAGCGATCATGGAGACTAGGGGAGCGCTGTCCCCGCAGATGTGAACTACGGTCAAGGCTTTGATTCCGTTGGCGATAGTTCTTATGTACTCGAGGTTGAACTTTTCAAAAAGGTCTGGGCCTATAATGGAGGAGGTTGGCTCCAGAAGCGAAATGATGTCTGCTCCAGCTTCAACTAGAAGCTTGCAGTAGTCTAAGAGAAACCGTGAACTTACGGTTAGAACGCCTTCCACTTTTTCAGGTTCAGTAATCAGGGCGACCATGGCTTTCTCCACGCCGTAGACATAGCATGTTAAAGTGAAAGGTCCGGTGACTCCTGCTATGACGGGAACCTCTTCTCCAACCTGGCTTTTCAGGATTTTCGTGGCTTCGATTACTGCGCCCATCACGCCTGTAGCGGGGTCAACAGGCTCAACCTTTTCAGGGTCGCTTGCAGGTTTAACCACGGTGGGGGTGCGGTCAGTTTCACCTTCATGGTAGTCTATTTCGCATCCTAAAGCTTCCGCTTCAGCGTAGATTCCGAAGGGGACACGGACAGCTTCAAGCCCGGCGACACTGTAAGCGGCATAGGCAAGCTTAGCCATCTCTTCTGCTTTCCTGTGGGCGACAGGCCAGTAGGCATTACTTTCCTTCATAAGCTCCAAGGTTCCAGTCTGGGTTACGCTTAGAGCTGGAACACGATCCACATTTTTAAGCAGAAGAGCGTTCAGCAGCCTGTCCTTCAGCGACAATCCTTCCACCCTTCATTATCCTCTGGTTTTACTACTTTATTAAAGTCAAACCTCATAAATTTTTAGGCGTAAAACCCGTCTACTTTCGCCTGGAAGCGGGAATTATCAACGTGAAAAGTTTAGAAAACGATGTAGAATAGAAACTCTTATTAAGAGAAAAAAATTTAAGGGTAGCTGTGAAGAATCATGCTTCCACGGGAACATTTAGAAGCGATCTTGAAAAGCGGGAAAACCGATGTTGTCCCTGTGATGCCTCCTTTCCAAGGCTTCTGGGCGCTTGACGTTGCAGGTCTTACTACACCCCAATCCTTTAAGGATGTTTCGAAGACTGCTAGTGCGCAGCTTAAAGTTTTAGAGCAGTGCACCTTCGACGGGATAGAAGTGCTATGGGACTGGCTTGTTCCCGTAGAAGCGTTAGGGTGTAAAGTGGATTTTCCAGAGAAAGGCAACCCCATAACCAGCGAAAACATCGTGAAATCTCTTGAAGACGTTGACAAGCTGGAGGTCCCGGACATCAGGAAGCATGCGAGAACCGTCTTCGACTACGAAGTTGCGGAAGCTTTAAGAGACAAAATCGGCAGGCAGCATTTCACCTACATCACCATGCCATCTCCCTTCACGCTGGCCGGGGAACTTAGGGGAGTGGAAAGCCTGCTCGTAGACATGATGCTTAACCCCGCCGACGTCCACCGTCTGCTGAAGTTCACCACAGAAGTTTTGCTTGAATACTTGGATTTGACGGTTGAGAAAGGCTTTGAAGCCGTGTTTTGGTGTGACCCAACAGCGTCTGGAGACCTCATATCCCCTGACCAGTTCAAAGAGTTTTCACTTCCATACCTGAAAGTTCTCAGCCAGAAAACCAAGGAGAAAAACCTGTGGGTGCTGGTTCACATCTGCGGAGACCTGTTGAAGGGTGCAGACAGGCTTAAGATGATTCAAGACGAAGTTAAACCTCACCTCATGAGTGTTGACACGGCGGTAGACCTGCTTCAGGCTAAGCAGAGCATGGACGCCACCATAATCCTTGGGAACGTAAGTACCACCGCGCTTCTACAGGATACCCCAGAGAAAGTATACGAACTGTCCATTGACTGTGTGAAAAAGGCTGGAGAAGACCGGTTTGTTTTGGGGGCAGGCTGCGATATACCTGTAGGCAGCCCCCCGGAGAATGTTAGCGCCATGATAAAGGCTGCTAGGGCTTAAGGAGGGGAAAACATGCCAAGTAAAAATGAAATTTTAGCTAAACTTTCCGAATGCGTGATTAAAGGAGACGTTGAAGGATGTAAAAAATGGGCTAAAACAGCCTTAGAAAACAATATAGAAGCAAACGAGGCTATCGCAAACGGATGTGCTGAAGGAATGAAAATCGTGGGCGACAAGTTCGAGAAGGGTGAATACTACGTGCCACATGTGCTTCTATCCGCCCAAGCCATGATGGCTGCCATAGAAATTCTTAAGCCCTACGTGAAAGTCGAAAAATCGGAGGTAACAGGAACCGTGGTGCTGGGTGTGGTTGAAGGGGACATCCACGAGATAGGTAAAAACCTGGTTAAAACCATGCTGGAGGCTGCAGGCTTCAAGGTGGTAGACCTCGGAAAAGACGTACCCCTAACCAAGATTGTTGAAACAGTTAAAGAGATGAGCCCTGACATCGTAGGGCTTTCCGCCCTTATGACCACCACCATGCCTAACATGCATAAATGCATAGAAATGCTTGAAAAAGAGGGTTTGAGAGATAAAATTAAAGTGATAATTGGAGGAGCGCCGACAAGTCGTGAATTCGCTAGGAAGATAGGTGCTGACGGCTGGGGAGAAGACGCAAGTGCAGCTGTGAACCTCGTAAAAAACCTGCTTAAGCCGAAATAGCAATCCTACAGCTCACAAAATTTTTTCTTCCCTCAAAAAATAAGGGGAAAGGTAGAAAGGTGTTTTTGGTTTTACTTCATGAACTCTGAAGGTGGAACGAACTCTTTTAGAGCGTATCTCTCAGGCCAGATGCAGTAGTTCTTCCCGTCTGGGAACCATTCATGGTATACTTCGCAGAGCCCGTCTACACCCGTTGGGTCATACCGTGCACAGTGCGGCCATTCTCCGCCGATGTACGGGTCTTTTTCTCCAGGTTTCTGAAAGCAGAACTTCCAGCAGGGTCTTCTGTCCTCTAGGTAGCCGGAAACAAGCACGCTGTTCTCCATTTCCTCTATGAAGGCGTCTAGGAGGCTTTCGTCAACAGGCTGGCCTGGCTTGGGGCGGGAGAAACCTCCAGCACGCTCAGCCGCACGGGCTGCAAAGTGCATCATGTAGTAGGCCTGCCATCCGGCGCAGTATATGTTCCTTGGACGGGAGTTGCCGTATTTGGCTCTGTACTTTTCTAGGGTTCTCTTGCTCCATTCGTCAAGTTTGCCATAGGAGGTGGGTGGGTAGTGCATGTGAACGAAGCCCCAGCCTCTTCCTCCGGTGTCCTCCCACCACTCGTCAAACTGTGCTGCTACGATGCAGCCTTCTATTGGGAGGGACACCTTGAGTTCTACGTACTGTGTTGCTATGGGCAGCACCCTTACGGATGCTATGAGGTGTATGAAGTCGGCGCCGGAAGCCTTACACCTAGCGAAGTGCGGGCTGAAGTCCATACATTCTATGTCGTAGACTACTTCGTCAACTACTTCCACGCCAGCGCTTGGGGCGATTGCCTCTTTGAACCAGTCGGCTACGTTATGTCCGAAGGAGGTGTCCTCGTAGAGGAGCACACACTTGGTGTAGCCCATCTTGTCCATGAAAACCTCTTTAAGGAAGAGTCCCATGGCGTGTGCGAAGTGGAAGTCGTTGGTGGTAGGTAGGAAGTAGGGCTTATAGCTGTCGTAGTCTTCTGCAACCTTTCCTATAGCTGTGGCGGAGGTTGTCCAGGTTTCTATGGTAGGTATCCTGTATTCTGGCACTCGTGCGACGAACACATTTGAAACGTCGTCAACGGCACCTGAAAGAATAATGTCCGCCTTCGCGGTTTCGGCTAGGAAGTCGTAGGCTTTAACGCCTTCCTCCACGTCCTGCTTGGTGTCTACGGTTACCATTTTCAGAGGTCTGCCCAGAACTCCTCCTGCCTCGTTGATTTCTTCGATGGCAAGTTCAAGTCCTCTTCTGCTGCCTGCTGGGAAGTCTAGGCCGTATCCTCCAAGCCAGCCTACTATCCAAGGTTCACCTTGAGGCTTGGTAACTCCTGGAACAGTTGTAGTCACGGTTTTGGCTACAGTCTCGGTCACCGTTGCGGTTGTGGTCACGGTTTTGGGGGCGCCAGCAGCGGCGGCGGTAGTCACGGTTGTGGTCACAGTTTTTGGAGGTGGAACTGCAGCGGCACCGCTAAAGTATCCTCCAACACCAGCAACGACACCGCAGACGACGGCTGTTGCTACGTACTTCAGAAAGTTCCGTCTTCCAGTTGCATTTTCACCCAAAGCTTTTTCACCCTTTTTGTTTTTTCCTTCTAGGAAAAACTATTTAAGACTTTCCACAAAAGATAACGTTTACGCCCCATTTTATTGCGATTATCAGATACCGTTAACTAGGGAGTAACTAAAATTAAGGGGTAAAATGGGGATTTTGCGGTGAAAGTGGATGCAAAAAATTAAAATACCGCTTAGATGCAAACTAATGGGTATAACTAAGGAAGCAAGGGACGGATATGATCGAAGAAATTCTGATAGTTGGGCTGGCAACCAGCGCTCTATACCTTGTAATTGCTCTAGGCTTAGTAATGGTATACAGCGTTGGAAGAGTTGAAGACTTATCTGTCGGCGCATACCTGATGGTTGCGGCGTATATCTATTGGTTTCTGGCGGAGGGGGGACCTTACCTAAGCCTTCCGAAGGGAGCCGCCATAATCATCACGATTCTGATAGGAAGCGCCATCTCTATTTCAGTATACAGAGGCTTTATCAGGCGTCTCCTAGACAACCCCACAGCAGTTTTCATTTCAACCCTGATCTTCTCCCTTATAGTTGAAAACGTGCTGGCTGGAATATTCGGGGAAGCGCCTAGAAGCGTTCACCCTCTAGTATACGGGTCCGTGACCATCGGTGGCATTACCATCACCCTGAATATCGTTATCATCCTGGCTATAGCTTGGGCGATCACGATAATCCTAATCACCTTTATAAGCAAGTCCTACATTGGAAGAGCCATCCGCGCGGTTTCCATTAATCCTAGGGGAGCAATGCTTGTGGGGATAGACCCTGAGAAAGTGCGCATCCTGACTTGGGGTTTATGCGGGGCGCTTTCTGCTGTGGCAGGCATATCACTTGCAACGCACACCAGCATATCTACTGGGATGTGGATACTTCCGCTTATCTTGGCGTTCATAATAGTGATGATAGGCGGATTAGGCAGCATAGGGGGTGCCATCTTATCCGCCCACATAATAGGCTTTGTCGGAGCGTTCACCATGGTGATGATAGACGAGCGGCTGAGAGGAGTGTTCGGACTGCTGCTTCTGCTGGTAATACTGATATTCCGCCGCAGAGGTTTGTTTGGGAGGGAATAAGCCTGTGAGAGAAACAGCTCTAAAGAAAATAGCTTTACGGTGGATAATTGCTTTCGCCGTGATGAGCCTGCTCCCGTTCTTCGTACCCCACGGATGGCTTAGAGTTCTAATCATAGCCAACTTTCTTGCGATCTTCGCCATGAGCTGGGATATTATGTCAGGATACACAGGCTACATAAGTTTCGGGCACAACTTCCTGCTGGGCATATCTGCTTACGCTTCAGTTCTTTTGATTCACCACTTCGATGTTCCACTATATTTAAGCATGCCGATAGGGGTGCTGATAGCGGCAGTGGGAGGAGTAGGCTTCGTCCTTCCCACCCTGAGGGTGAGAGGCCCCTACTTCACGCTTTTCACCCTAGGCCTTTTCATCCTGTTTGAAAGGATCATGATAACTTTAGGTCCTATAACAGGCGGAACCAGAGGGCTTTTCGGCTTCCCAACCGTATTGAAAGGAGCAGTTCCAAACTTCTATTTGACACTTGTCCTAGTATTCGCAGTAGCATTCGCGCTGTGGTATCTGGGGCAAACAGACTTTGGCAGAGTTTTAAACGCTATCAGGCTGGATGAGGATGTCGTGGAAAACAGCGGGCTTGACACCACCAGGTTTAAGCTTCTCTCCTTCCTCATGAGTTCGATAGCCGCGGGGATTGGAGCTGTCTTCTTCATCCACTATCTTGGAGCCCTCTGCCCCAGAAGCGTTTTCGCCGTCTTCCTGCTTTTGAACATAATAATTGCATCTGTGATAGGCGGTATGGGCACCATTATAGGGCCGTTTATGGGAGCCTACATCATAACAATAATATTGGAAGGTCTCAGGGCGGTGGCTCCCGGCCCGTGGAGAATTGCAACATACGCTGCAATAGGGCTGATAATCTTTATTTTGAGACCTAGAGGAATATTCTTTGAAATTCAAAGACTTTTCAGAAGGAGGAGGTAATAGGAAAGACATGGCAAAAGTTATTGAAACCCGTGGAATCAGCAAAAGGTTCGGAGGCATCACCGCAGTCAACAGCCTTGATTTCCACGTAGAGGAAAAGGAAATCGTCGGCCTCATAGGTCCTAACGGAGCTGGAAAGACTACGGTGTTCAACCTGATTATGGGAGTGCTCCGCCAAGACTCCGGAGACATCATCTTTAACGGAACGAACATTAACAATTATCCAACCCATAAAAGAGTGAAGATAGGAATCGCCAGAACCTACCAGATACCGAAGCCGCTTAAGGAATGGACCATTTTCGAGAACATCAGAATCTCAATGATACCGGACGGAATAAAAAGCATAAGGAGAATAGGCGGCCGGGAAGAGGACATCAGAAGGATAGCAAAGGAAACAGGGCTTACAGAATACCTTGAGAAGTATCCAGACGAGCTTCCTATAGGAGCCCTGCGAAGACTTGAACTGGCCAGAGCCCTAGCCAACGATCCGAAGCTTATCCTGATTGACGAAGCCTTCGCGGGGATGACGAAAGAGGAAATTGATGTCATAAGCGAGCTTCTGAAGAAGAAAAGAAAGGAGGGCATGAGCTTCATCATTATCGACCACAACTTGGAAGCCTTAGCCAACATAGTGGACAGGGTGATAGTTATCCATCTGGGCAGGAAACTGGCTGAAGGGAAACTGCAGGAAATCATTAAAAAAGAAGATGTTAAAAAGGCGTATTTAGGAGAATAAGGGGGGAACAATTGGGGAATGGCCCTGCTTGAAATTAAAGATTTAGATGTCTTTTACGGTAAGGTTCAAGCCCTCCGGAAGGTTTCCCTCCTCCTCGAGGAAGGCGAATGCGTAGGGGTAGTTGGGCCTGTCACCTCAGGGAAAACAACGCTGCTTGATTCCATCGTGAACTTAACGGACTGGCGGGGCCGGATAGTCTTCGACGGCGTGGACCTAAGCAAAATGAGCACCATGGACATCGTCAAAAAGCTGAAAATCAGCTATGCTATGGAGAGAAACAAAATTTTCCCTTACATGACCGTTAGAGACAACCTCCTCGTGGGAGCCTACAGCAAGAGAGAGCAGGTTAATGAAAACCTTAAGAAAGTGTTCGAGCTGTTCCCCATTCTTAAGGAACGCCAGAACCAGATGGCTGGAACGCTGAGCGGAGGCCAGCAGCAAATGTTAGCCCTGGGGAAAAGCCTTATGCTCAATCCCAGAATGCTCCTGCTGGACGAGCCGACCTTGGGCCTGGACATTTCCATGGTAAACAAGATCTCCGAGTCAATCCATGAGCTGAAGAAGATGGGAACCTCGCTTCTCATCGCAGAGCAAAACATGGTTTTCACCATGAGGAACGCGGGCAGACTCTACTTCCTGAAGGCTGGGGAAATCGTTGGCGAAACCACTGCCGAAGGAATAAAGGATTACGAGGAAGTTAGGAAGCTGTACTTCGGCTTTTAAAGGGAAGATCATTAACGCCCACCATTTCTTTAACATCCATAAAGCCTTCTATGGCTTTGATCTCCACGGGGATTCCCGCTTCACTTAGAGCAGTCAGCATGTTCGTCCCGCCGAACACCGCAATCCCCACATGGTTAATTCTTACAGGCACCCCTAGAACCGGCGTGTTAGGCTCTCCTATCCTGAGAACACCGTTTATACCAAACTTTTCAGCCCTTTTAAGCTCCTCCTTAGCCTTGGCCATAGCGTCATGGGGATCTCCCGGAAGTTAGCCAGAACATAACCATTCCCTGTTTCCACAGCCTTTAAAACGGAGCTTAAACCCTTGGCTGAAAATATTTCTAGGGGGTCAAGGGTTGAACCTGAATAGGAAATCAGGTCGGTGAACCTTAGGGGCTTTCTTTCTAAGATTTGAACCATTCCGCCGAACATGGGTGAGATGGGTATGCCTGCGTGGTGGAGGATGGCGTCCAACGTTATGCTGCAAAGGGTGACAATCATAACCTTTCCTTTGGGGACTATACGTCCTTCGACGACTTCCCCCTCCTCAAATATGCGAACGAGAGGGCTAACGGCGTATCCTGCTGAAACCACCTTCCTAATGATTTTAAGGGCGGTATTGTAATGTCTTTTGCTTATCACCGCGTTGTTAATTATGACGTTTCCTTTTCCCTGCCTCACATCGAAGTTTGCCTTGAAAATTAGAGATTCAATTTTCGTGATGATGAATCCTATGCGGTCCGTTACAAGGGCGTTCCTTAACTCCTCTAAACCCTTTTCCGTGATAACTCTCCCATCGTAGCCCATGTTTCTGGTGAGCCCCGCTCGTCAAGAAGCCTTAAATGGTATCTTACGGTTCTCTCGTCCAGCGGGTACCCCCTATCCCTAAGCTTCCTAGCGATAAACCTAGCTCCAACAGGCTCTGTTTGCTCGCTTAAAATCCTGAGAATTTCAATAAGTTTTCTGTTAACCTCGTTACGGTTATACATTGAGAACCCCTACGCCGAGAATTTTGCCATTTTCCATAAAAAGCAAAATTGAGACGGCTAATATATAAGAGCCTACGGAAAAAATAAGCCGTTTACTTTTCAGGCGAAGATGATTCGAAAACCTATACCAACCCGATTTAAACTGTCAAAAGCTGAAATTGCTTTGGAAAACATTTACCGACTTGAGGGTGGAGGCCCCTAAACCTCTAGAAGATAGCCGTTAGTTTACCTGTTATGCTTCAAACTGGAAGCCGAGGATGGCTAGGTCTACGATGTCGATTTTCCCGTCGTTGTTTAGGTCTGCGTCGGGGTTAAAGGCTTTATCCTCGGAGGTTAATCCGTAACAATCCTTTAGGATTTCCAGGTCTTTGAAGCCTACGCTTCCATCACAGTCTAGGTCGGCTTTAAGCTTCGGTTTTTCCATTTCGGCTTTTTGCCCCTTCCAGATTTCGATTTTACCGCTGTCGTATCCTAGAACCATGATGCTGGCGTCTTCAGACAGGAGAACAGTGTTTACGCAATCAGCCTGCCCCGTTGGAGAGCCGGTTTCATTTTGCATGTCTGGTTTTAGCTGCCAGAGGATAGTTCCCTCCCTGTTGAGGAGAACCGGGTTATGCCCCCCTATGAGCAGGTACTCGCCGTTTCTGGTCAGGTAGACTCCGTTATGTCCGAAGCAGCCATGAGTCCTCCTGAAGACCAGCCTTCCATCGCCGTCAAAATAGTATACGTAGCCTCCAACCGTTCCAATAGCCACAGAGCCGTCCTCAGCCATTTTCCCTGCAATGATAACGTGGTCAACGGTTCTGCTCCACAGGGTTTCCCCGGAAGGACTGTAAACAATGAGGGTTCTACCCTTTCCTCCGGTAGCGATTCTTTCAGCCTTCCCGTCGAACCCTATGAGGAAGGGGACCAGCCCCCCGTTGGAAGCCTGCCACAGCTTTTCGCCTTTAAAGCTGAAAAGGCTTAGAACACCGTTGGAGGAGCCAACCGCGATCATGCTTCCGTCGTCTGAGAAGTCTACGGTTCTCGCCCAGTCCCCTACGAAACCCTCCCAGACAAGCTTCAAACTTGGAACCTCGAAAAGGCCAAAATAGTCTACGCCATTACCGGTTGGGCCGAAGGCTAAATATTTCCCGTCCGGGGAAAACCTAACCCATCTGACCATTCCGGGAACCTGGCATTTCCCAGCAAGCTTTCCTTCCCTGTCTATCAGGTAGACGCTTCCATCGTAGCATCCAACAGCCACGTAGGAGCCGTCTGGAGAAACGTCAAGCCCCCAGCATAAGTCAGTGTTATCATAGTTCAAAACGGGGATAGGAAAACGCCAGAGAAACTTCCCATCCTTATTGAAGAAGTATACGGCCACCTCGCTGGGGGGATGCATTTCCGGGCCGGAGTGGGCTCCAGCTGAAGTGGCGAAATATTCGAAGTCCCTAGAGGCTTTCACCCACCATATGGAGAACTCTGTCTGCTCCTCCGCTATCTTCTCGTACTTGAAGCATTCACGCTGAGGCTCTAGCTTAACCTCTATGGGTACGCCTGTTTTCACCTCTGAGCTGTAGTAGGCTTTATAGCCCTCCCCGTAGACCTCCAGAAGGTAGCCCCTATAATAGTCGCTTACATTATACTGCTCATAGAGAGCTTCAAGGCTGTTGCTGGACGGCACGCGGAACGTTAAAGCCCTTGAAAAAACCTGTTTTTTCCTTCCACTCCTCAAACCCGCTTGGCAAACTTAAAATGACTTCGGCATCGGGCACCGGCTTCCCTGTCTCCCCGTCAACAACTTTGACTTCTACCTCCTCTTTTTCATCTTCCCTCCAATCTACGGACTCAAACTTAACGTCTACAGGAATCGTCTTTTCTCCATCCTCAAATTTAAGCTTGAAATCGTAGCTGAGTTCAGCTGGGGATATCCCAGGCTGGACCATAGGCTCGAAGGTGGCGGCGATTTCGATTTCTCCTCCGGAAGGAAGCATCACCCGGCCCGCGGGAAGAATAACCAGCCAGCCAGGATTCTCGACGGGGGAACTATCGAAGGAAACAATCCTCTCTCGGTCGTCTGGATTCTTAATTTTCACCGTAAAAATGAAGCTTCTCTCCAAGGGGAAAATAACCGTGTGAAAGCTTTCGGGAACATAAACCTCAAGGGAGGAGGCGGAAGCCGCACAGCAACTCGAAGAGATGATGAAAACAAAAGCCACAGCCAAAGCTGAAAGCCCTATTTTCCTCTTCCACATCACTACCCTATGACATTTTATAGTAACCACCTATTAAGGCTTAATCCTTACTAAAAACATTAGAAGATTTGCTGGTGCTCCGGGCGGGATTTGAACCCGCGACCCCCGGCTGTCTTCGTTTTTGCTGCTCGAAAGGCCGGGATACTTGACCTGGCTATACGACCGGAGCACCCAATCTGTCTGAAATCAATATAGGCCGTCCTAAAAGGCTTTCGCGCTCGGCCGAGCGCGC
>Ga0180300_10001140_pt1 | contig 12235 bp, 27 predicted proteins | sample GuaBasSediGuay15_FD_121798 | JGI IMG/M metagenome (GOLD analysis project Ga0180300, IMG submission 121798) | Subseafloor sediment microbial communities from Guaymas Basin, Gulf of California, Mexico - Guay15, Core 4569-2, 21-24 cm | ecosystem: Environmental > Aquatic > Marine > Hydrothermal... | reverse complement strand
TTTAATGAGATAAAGAATATTATGGCGGTTCAATAGTGTTATCTCAAAGTTTCGATAATGAACCTTCACCGGCTCCACCGGATTACCGGTCTCCTCAATTCTAATAATCCATGACCTCCCCATCTTTATTCCTCCCCTATTTCATCATCCACATATAATCCATAGATATAGTCATCTTCATACATCTCTATTAGGCTCTCTAAGGTCTCCATTATTGTTGAGGCCCCTATCCTCCTCATTATCTTTACGAGTCTTCTTAGATGGTCTCTGGGCATGAATAGGATTAGCTGAATGTTTCCGTCGCTGAGGTATCTTATGAATTCGGCGTTTTCATTATTCTTAATTATCCCTCTCATCTTTACTTCCCTCCGCAGGTAATAATGTTAAAGCTATTCCCCACCCAAATCCGCATATAAAACCTATAATAAGCCCAAAAACAAAATCCCAATAACTTACAAATATATCGCCCATCATTCATCCTCCTCCTCTTCGATTAATTCCTCTATTCTACTCTTCCTCTCCCTCCTTATCTTTTTCTTATGCCATTTCTTCTCCGAGTCTGGGACTATAACCGGCGTTATACCTCTCTCCCTCAGCCTCTCCAGGGTCTCCTCATCCGCCTCGGATTCATAGACCAGCATCTCTATCCTGATGGGCCTAAAAGCGTAGAAGATTCCTGATTTAGTTATGGGGTTCCCTTCATCATCGATGCCTATCCTCACCGCATCGGGATGAGCTAATAAAACCCACGTCTTCCCCAATTCTAAGCCCTTCGGTATTTGCTTTATAGCCTTAGAAACTCCCATCCGAAGGGCCTCCTCGATGAAGCTCTCCGGAGTATAGAATTTTCGACCTACCCACATGAAGCCATATCTATCTTGATTGATGTTCTCAGCATCACATAAGGGGCATCCTGGGTCATCGGCCTCTGGGTCTCCGTAAAGCTCAACCAATTTCATGATATATGATTTAGCTATCCACATGAAATCCCGATAAAACTGAGGCTTAAATCCGCATATCGGACATGGCTCCAGGGATAATGGCATATTTGGACATGGCTTAGCTAATCCACTTCCCACCAAATAGAGAACCCCAACCCTCCGGTATCCGCATCCCCTTTTAGGTTCAATAGGCATTTATATCGCCTCCTCCTTTATTCTTTTTTCTATTAATTTTAAAATATTGGGTATTATTTTTTCAATATTTTTTCTTCTTTTTATTGAATTTGGTCTTTTCTTATAGGCTAAAACCTCATCAAATCTCTTTATCCATAATAAAACACAAATATCATCCTTATCTTTATAGAAAATCATTATGTTGTTAGTATATCTATTTCCACTAAATGTTCCTTCACTAATTCTGAAGGAGATAAAGTTTTCTGTTTCGGCTATTAATATTCCTTTTTTATCTAATTTTTTCCGGCTATAAATTCTATAAGTATTAAATCGATTAATAAAATTTGTGTTTTTATATTCAGTATATTTATATTCTATTAAACTAACGATTTTTTCTATTCTTTTATTCATTATTTATCCCTCCTCTAATTCATCTATTATCTCCTCTTCAATCAGTAATTCTCTTTCTAAGGCGTTATTGAAGGCTTCGATGATTTTCTTATAGTATTTAGACCTCTTCGGATTCTTTAGATGATAAATATATCTCGCCGGAGGATGGGGTATCTCAGAATCATCTAAATGTATTGTATAGGTTGGGTATAGATGTATGTCATCCACAATAGCGTATTCATATCTATATGAGCCATCAACCATAATGAATCTCCTCACAACATAATATAGCTTACCTAATGCCTCCGTCTCAACTTCCTTTAAAACTTTATTGGATACACTAAAGACGCTCATAGCTAATTTCCCTCCCACCAATTCGAGGCCTCATCATGGCCTGGGTAGGGCTGAGGCTCCACCCTACCTCCATAGGCTCTTGATAAATAGCTCTCCGGAGACTCCCAGGGGAGCCTCCGAGGGCCTGGGCCTTCCGCATAGGCCCTCATCAAATAGGCCCCAGGGTCTTCACCAGGTCTCCTCTTGGGCCATGCCATCTCAAATCCCGATTTAGCTATAAGCCTTCTCTTATAAAAGAATGATAGATAGCTAAATCCATAAAATTGATACATAGCTATAAGCCCATTTAATTAGGTTGAATAAAAAGTTAGAGGGATTTATTTCCTAATCTTTTTAAGTGTGCGAGCTAAGACAGCCCTCTTTTTCAATTTCCGTGTAACTTTTATGGTCTTCTTACCGGTTTTAGTCGGATTCTTTATCGTTGAACCGATTGGGGCCTCAGCTATGCGATTTAAAAGGGTCATCGGGATATTCTTCTCCTCCGGAATCCCCAATTGTCGGCTTAAGGCCCCTGGTTTCTTTATAGCCTTCTGTATCCATCTTTTAGTTTTTCCTCGGCTTCGCCCTCGGCTCTTCTTTTTAGATTTTCGAGGCATGATTTAATATCTCTCAGCTTTAGATTTATATTTTTAAGGTTTCGGCTGATAGCTAAAAAGACACAGCTATCGCCCTCCACCTGAGACTCTAACCATAATTCGCATAAATCCTCGATACATGGGGTTAGCCGGATTGGGCATATCCTCCTATTCTTCTCCCTCTTCCTCATATTCATGTTCATAACCTACCTCTACCTCTCTAACCCTGGGAAGGTTTTGTCTAAGAACAATTACCGCCTCTTTACGCCCTTCACCCTGATGACTTATTAATAGCCTTTCAATCATGGCTTTAATTCTTTTAGCGGCTTCGCAATTCAATCCTTCAGCTAAAATGTTATAGTATAGGAGGGCCTTCATGCCATCGGCGGTTTTTATTCGTGTTCTCATGTCGAGGGCTTGATATTCATCGAATGGCTCCATTTCAAAAAGAAATCTTCCGGCTTGAAATTCCGTTGATTTGGATAATCCCTTTTTCCTCTTAACGCTCATTTATATCCCTCCTATCATGTAATAGTAGATGAATATCGAGGCGATGGCTATAACTAATATAAATATCAATTTTCTTACGTCGAAGGCTCCTTTTAACTCTTTTTCTAATGCTCTCTTTAGGGCTGAGCTTCCCTTTATCGTCTTGAGGAGATAGGGAGATAATTTGGATGTATATTCCTTGATGGGTTCACTTGAGCCATATCGATATATTGTGATAAACTCGGCTTTTACTCCCCTAAATTTATTATAAAGTCTTTTAATTATGTTGGGCTTCTTGATGAAAAGGGCCTCCGGCTCAATCTTATAGCTAAATCCATCTATTTTGACGACATCATTTAAATTATCGAGTTTACGCTTAATGTGGATATTTGCGCCTTTTTGGAGGATTATCATCTCGATTTCATAAGCCGGTTTTTTCTTCATTCTCATCTTCATCCTCATTTAGGAAGACCTCCAACTATCAAGCCATAGATTAAAGCTCCAATTAACATCAGCCATACCAAGGTCTTCACATTCATATATTCCCTCAGATTCCTCAGCCATGAGAGGCTTATCCTCCGCTCTCTAGCGGTCTGGGATAATGCGTTGGTATATACATAATCGTTTAAATATCGAGAGGCCGCATTTTCAAGATTTACCTCATTAATATAAATGGGAAGCGGATTTCCCTCGAAGAAAATTATCTCACTCCCTTTAATCCGGTCATTTTCTTGATAGAGATTAACCCCATTTTCATCTATTATGTAGAGACCGGATTTAAAGAGAAAATCTTTAGCGGGCCTTAACTTTTTCTCGATGACCGTTTTATCACGCCTAATGATGAGGCATCTAATCATATCCTATCCCATCATATCCTATTTTCCTTCCTCAAATAAAGCGTAAAACAATATATAAAAGTTTAGGAAGATTATAATCGTCGCTAAAATCAACGTCTCCTTTAATAACAATATCCCCCATGCTATTCCGGTTAATCCTCCCACCGCCATTAAGCCCTCATTCATTCTCCTCGATAGAAAACTCAAGGCTAATAGGAAGGCCCAGAAAAAGAACATTAACCAATACACATCTCCCCATGTCATAGCCTAATCATCTCCTTAACGAATATCGCCATAGCTAAGACGCCTAAAGCCGTTATAATTCTCACTATCCACGTGAAGAATGAAGGGAGGCCAAAAGTTTGGTCTCCTATTATGAGACCCATATACCAATTAATTATTCTCCTAAAATTGATGGATTCATTTAAATCAACAGCGCTTCCTATTGTTATAGTTATCATTCCATCATTATATACGGCATCAGTTATATTCTCCGAGGTAGGAGGATATTGTATAAGCATTATTAGACCTTCACCAGGAATTTTAAACATACTCCAATTATATTTTTGATTCCACTCCTCTATAATTGTATTGTTATAAATGTTCTCTGTTTTATAACCTGTTTTCATTCCAACAACATATAAAGTTTCCGAGAACAGCCATGAGTTCATTATTCTACCTAATGGGCTTTTTTTCTCAACTTTTACATAATCCGCTTTTACATATATACCTCTATATCCTGAGATATACATATTATCCCATTTAACCCTCACTTCAGTATCATTAAGAGTGAAATATACATATCCACTTCCATAGCTAACATTATGACTTTCTCCATCTCTTAATAATATTCCTGCGCTCACTAAAGCCTCTGGGTTTACAGACACATCATATAATTCTGATTCAGCCTCTCCTTGAGTTAATGCCATGGCGAAGATAGGAAAAATAAGGCTTACGATTAGAATAAAAACAATTAATCTTAGATTCTCCATTTTAATCCACCACCCTACTTATTCTCATAGCTAAAAAGAGGCTTAGGATTAGGGCTATAACGCTCCCCGTCCAAATTGGGAGCCACCCCATAAATGTAAAGAGTATAATCATGATTAAGGCGGTTATTGGGGTTGTTATCTCGGCTCCTCGGCCCTTAGAGGCGATTAAAACGGTTATAATCATCATAGCGGTTATGATGAAGCTCAGGAATATGGCGGATTGGGATACACTCATGCCTAAAGCTGATGCGACGTGGCTTAACCAATCTTCCCAAATCATTCCAATTTATAACTTTAAAAAAGGCTATTTTAGATTTGTGTTAGATGAATTAAAAGCCCCATAGCCAAAACAATCATTAGAATTCCCATTATGGCCCTTACCAACGTCGGCTTATATGATATAGCTATCAGTCCCACCATCATCAATCCTAAGCCCGACATCAGGAAGCTCAATTTAACGATTCTCCGAGGGATAACCTCATAACCGCCCACCTCCGGATTATAAGGCTCCTCCTCCGGCCCTATTAAAACATTATCAATATAATTAATCGCATCATCTAATGATGTAAAGTTTTCATTTATTTGACTCCCATTATACCATATTTCTATATGCCATGATGAAACTCCTCCACCAACTATTTTTAAATTTTCAATATATCCGCTCATAACATAACCACTTCCATATCCACCCCATGAATCAGGACACATTAACAAATTCCATTTATAATCCTCCGATAAATTATGACTTACAGACCCAATTAAATTATTGGATAAATCATACACTTTTAAAGTTACGGTCGTATCAGTCTTATTCAAAACAAATTTATATTTTTCATTTACATTTAGATTTTGAATTTCTGTTCCAAAAATAGCGGTTCCTTGCTCAACTTTCCATAATCTCGCCTTCACTTTTCCTGATGTTTGATATGTTACCTCTACCGATATATATGTTTCCTCTGCTTCATCTAAATCATAAAATGAATCTGTTATATTAGAGACAACTAAAAGGTGAACTCCTGTGCTTGTTGAAGAATAACAATCTGTAACTTTTTCGTAAAATTCTATTTGAAAATCATCAAAATATCCCTCCCCATAAGTTTTATTTAACCATACCTCTACGTTTGAACCCTTAACTAAGTTTTCATATATTGATGCGGTTGAATTTTGAGATAATCTATTATTTGGGTCATATTCAGTCCATGTCGTAAAGTCTTCAATCATATCACCTCCTATAGTTACATTATATATTTCATATCCTTTATAGGTTTGGATTAATTCATAATTAGCTTCTGGGGGAGTTGGGGGAGTTATTGTTATGTATAGTTTAGCGGGATTCATATAGTCGGCTGATGTGAATTGCCGCCTTATATTCCCTTTTTCAGATAGGATTATGAGGGCTAATGAGTTTCCGTTTTCCCATCCATATTGATTAACTATTTCTTGGATTATTGGGGTTATTGTTACGTTATGCCATTTATCTGGGCCTTTTACATCGCTTATATTCCAAATCACATAATTCTCTGTTAATGGGCCATTTAGGTCTTCGGGGTCATCTAAAACCGGAGCATCAGCTACTTTAAGGCCGTATATTGTTACGGTTCCGGTTCCGTTGGGGAAGTCATATTTACAATATACACTTAGGATGGCCTCCGTTATCGTTTCTCCTCTTGATATATTGATGTTTGTGAATCTCAATCCTATTTTATAGCTTATGTCATAATCTTTGAGGATGATGTAAGGTCCATCAGTATCTAATGCGAGTGTTTCGGTCATTATGACATCATCTTCTCCATTTTGAATCTGATATACATCGGTCTCTCCCATAGCTAAAACGCATGGTATGATGAATAGATACATTAAAATGATGATGGCTAATGGCTTCCTCATTTCATTTAATCCCTTAGAGTTAAAATATAAAAAAATTTGGGGGTTAGACCCTCCTCCTCAGAATCCCTCCGGCTAGAGTGATGTAGACGAGGCCCACGGTAACTCCAATTATGCCGAAGACCCAGAACATCGGGATTAGCTTCGCTATGGCGGCGGCGGCTCCGGTTAGATTGTTTCCACCCGAGCCGGTTACGGCGTTCACCTGCTCCTGAACCGTCGGAGTAAGGGCTAGGCCGACGATACAGAGGAGGAAGGCCGTTATCAATTGGCCCATCTTACTTCTCATGCTAGCAGACATGACTATCTTCTATGGGTTATATTGAATATTTAAATTTAATCTCATGATGCGGCTTCATATAGCATGAGAGCGATAACGAGGATGATGAGAAGCCACCAAGCTAATGGGAATATTTTATTTATTAATTGGGCTGTGGTCGATGTCATATTAGGATTGTTAGCTATGGATTGGATTTCGGATTTGAGAGGCGTATAGCTAAGCATCATTATTATAGCTATGAATAGCTCTGAGGCGAGGCGTTTCATATTCAAATTTGAGCCTCCATAGAGATTGGGGGTTTTTCATTTAAAATTTTAACTATCCCTCCATATTTGGGGTCTTCCTCCGCCTTTTTGATGAGGGCCTCCCACATCATTTCCTTAGCCATCTCCGTATAGCGTTCTCGGATTGGGGTATAGTATTTATAGATTTCATCGGGTAGAACCGCCCTAAAATTATCCCTCCATAATTTACGCATATAGAATTTTTGAGAATCTGGTAGATAGCGCTTTTGATAGGCTATGGCGACTCTATCGGCGTTTTTAGGCCATTCCTTATTTTGAGATGTTGAGGGTTTAACTTCGATTCTTATTAATCCTGGGAGTCTCCGGATTTTTGAGAGGATGAAGGTAGGGTCTGGGGTGGTCATTATGAGGCATGCCATATCGGTTCCGATGAGGTTCATATATCTCTGTATGGCTCTTAAGAGGGGGTCATTCCAATCGAGGGAGAATAACCAAACTCCAGCATCATCCCAGGTATAAACCGGAATCTTCTTCCTATTCCTCGCTATCCTCTTAATATTCTTCCAACTCTTTATAACCTCAGCCGGATGCCACCCCATATAATTATCGATTAAAGATGGAGATAAAGGCTCACCATAAAGATATTCATATACCTGACCCATCACCTTTAAAGCGTATGTAGATTTCCCAATCCTCAAATCACCATAAACTATAATCGCCTTGAATTGGTCATTCAAATACCATCTAACTATCTTCCTCGCTAACGTTAAAGATGGAAGGGGAGCCATACTAATTGGGTAAAGTAGTGAGGGATTAAAAAGCCTTATTCTCCATCAATTCCCATTAACACCCCTATCGAAATGCTTATTTAACAAAAGTGCAGTTTTGTTATATCGGTATGCCTAAGGTAAAGACTTGGAGAGAGGATATAATAAGGCCGGAGGAGGTTAAGGGGCTTATAGCTAAAACGTCTAATCCGATGTTGAAATGCCTCATAGCTATCCTCTATGCCTTCGGGTGTAGAATCTCCGAGGCTTTGGAATTGAGGCGTAAGGATGTGAGGATTGAGAGGGATTATTTAGCTATAAGGTTTCCTCTTAAAAAACGGAGGCCTAAGAGTGGATTCAAGCCGGTTATAGAGAGGAGGTTAGATAGGAATCATTACTTAGTTAAATACATTATTGATTGGGTCTCTCAAATAGAGGATTCCGATAGCTATATTTTCCCATCTAGGCATAAAGGGAAACATCTATCAAGGGTTAGAGCCTGGCAACTTCTTAAAGAGATTGATGAGAAGATATGGCCCCATGCCTTTAGACATTCATTAGCGACGCTTATGGCTGAGCATGGGGCTTCAGCTTTAGAGATGAAGGCATGGTTTGGATGGGGGTCATTAAACACAGCTTTATTTTATATAGAGATGACCGAGGCGATGAGAACCCGATGGAGCCGGAGAGAATTTTAGCTATACCTCTAAGCCCATGGCTCCTAATTCTTCCTTTATGACCTTCCCATCTTTAAACTTTAATTTATAGTATTCAACATTTACATATCCACTTTTATGGACAATAACGATTTTCTCGTCTTCTAATCCGCATCTCTTACACCATAGACCGATAGGAATTAATTGATTTTGTTCTCTCACATAGGCTAACCTCACCTCATATCCGCATACATGACATGCTCCCCATCGCCCCATCGAAATCCACCATGAGGAATCTAGGGGGCTGAGCCTAAAAAAACCTTACGTTAATTTACCTCTCCAGGGTTTATTTGTTCTTCAATATTTAATAAAGCTAAATCTAATTTATCTGCGATTTCTAAAGGTCTTTCATAATCGTTAAGTTTTATTATAGCTATAACAATCTCCTCTTCATCTTCTAATCCTAAATCTTCAACAATTCTTTTATTTATTAAAATTCTTCCGCTTCCGCTTGAGAACATTCTAATAGGTTTAATTAATATCTTATATTTCATATAGACCCCCAAACTAATAAAAATTAAATCTATTTAATAAATGTTTGGTTCTTTATCACCCCCCTAATCGACGAAGTGATTGGGGGCCTACCTGGGCTGGCGCCTAAGCCCACCCCACCCAGGGTTAGCCCTCCCTCCTCGGCCCCTTGATTCTCATAGCTAAAAACAAAAATATAAATTTTAACCCGATACATTATAGCCTCTTAACGGAATTGTGTAATTGATAGGCATCTCAGGGAGCTTAGTAAAGCCCAATTCGACGCTTAGGCATAGGATATAGAGTGATGCCTCCATCAGGAATAGGCATCCGATGATGATGAGGTTAAATAGGGTATAGTCTTTGAGGGTTATCTCATTTCTCATAGCTAAATGATATTGCTCATAGACGATATTCATGAAGGCCCAGAATAACGGATAAAATATGAGCTTTAGAATGATGAGTTGATAGAGGCTTGATTTAGCTATGAGATATGGGAGGAGGGGCTGGAGGATGATGTAGGCTATGAGGATGATTAATTTAGCTATACGCATAGGCGCATATCTCCAATCCAATTATTCTCCTCATGATTCTTAAGATTGGATAGGATAAGACCCTCATTTTAGCTATAAGCCTCATTATCCGGCTTTTCCGGAGGTCATAGATTGAGCTATCTATCCACGTCTCTACATGGCTAAAATAGAGAGATAGAAGATTGCGGATTGAGGTCTCCGACCAGGTATAGAGATGTTTTTCATGTTCTCTGATGGGGCTGTTGGGTATTTTAATGAAGACCGATTTAGCTATACGCCTTATTTCTTTAAGTGCTTGAGCCGGATTAATGAGATGTTCTAAAATATGATAACATATAGCTAAATCAAAGCTATTAGACCGGATAGGGAGATGATGAGCATCCGCTATAATGAAATTCCGGATTTCCCTAGGGTCTATCTTAAAGACCGTATGGGGTGATGTATCATAGAATAAATCTATATTGACATCGCCTTTAGGTCGGCCTCCGCATCCTATGTCGATTATCATCTCCACACCTTAATCCCCATTTTTATTAATTCTTGATATAGCCTCTCGGCCTCTCCTACTCTAAGCCTCTTATCTACATCATGACATATAGCTAAAACGTCGCTCCATCTAAGCTCTCCCATCCTCATCGCCTTTTGAACCAAGGCCTTTAATCGAGATTGATGTTGAGCCTTATAGCTATCAGGATGACCCTCGACAAAGGCGGTTATAGGGCGTTGAGGATTCCCAGGGTCATGAAGCCTCACATAATCCTCAACTATCCTCCTAAATAATGCTGAGACCGTTAAGCCCTCCCTTTTAGCTATGAGCTTGAATTTCTCCCATATCGGTAAAAATGTTTCAGGGACATAGAGGGCGATATATCTAGAGGTCATCTCTCATCACAGACCAGGAATCTCATAACCTCTATAACATCGATTTCTCCAACTCCACTATTAATGTAGTAATCATCAGCCCCCTTCCGCATCTCAACCCTTATGAATATCCCCAGAATGTCGTCGGCTTCGGACAAGTCATTTTTAAGCTTATCTAAGTAATAGCCGATTAATTTTAGCTTCTCATCTTTTGAAAGGCTCTTAAAATCTCGATTTAGTAAATCCTCCAACTTATGGCTCCTCATCGGGAATCCCTAAGAACCCTAAACTAACAATATATATATAACAATATATTGTTATCGCATAATAGGTATAGAATCCCTCGATTATTAACCCTTCACATTTCTTTTAATAATTTTTAGAGGATTTTAGTTAAAATATTAAAGACGTTTATCATAGCTATCAGCCATAGGTAGATAGCTAAAATGATGAGCATCCAATCGATTAACTTCATCCCTATATTTAGAACCCTCAACTCTATCCCATTTAATTGAGACATATCAAATTTCCTGGGGATGCTCATAGCTAAAACATAACCTCCGATAAGGATGAGGTTACATAGATTTTTAATAATCCAATATTCAATCCATCCACCCGATTTAGCTATAAGATTCCTAACGAAGGGATTAGCCTCCACCAATCCCAGGTATCTTATAGCTATATACGTCGATATGAAATCCATCAGATTTCCCAGGATACATAAAAAGAGGATGGAGAGGCTCATAGCTAAAAGCCCTCCGCATATTCATCTAAAAACCGCTTTAAATAATTCCTCTTCGGAGGCTTATAAAGAAATGAGCGATGTTTAGGCTGTTCAGTTATGACCCTTCCGCATCTCGGACACTTAATATGACGCCTAAACTTCGTCGAGAACTTAACATATCTAACTTTAAATAATAAACCGCATGATGGACATAACCTATAAGTCATAAGCCTCATCTCCCACTAAAGTCTCTAAAACCATCACTAATGGGATTAACTCATCCTCAGCCATGAAGGTAGTAAAATCTAAAACCGATTTTATTAGTATCTCTATTAATGTATCCCGATTTATGACATAGCCCCTTAATCGATAACTCTTTAAATGTTTATCGAAGACATCTTTAAACGCCGGATGAAAATAATACCTATCCTCCTCATCCTTAGATAGAATCCCATAGCGTAAACCGACGTCTAAGCCTATCGACGTTATCTTTATAGCTAATTCCTCATCACTCATCTCTCTCCAATTCTCTACCATATTCTTGCCTCCTCCAATTCTTTTATTTTTTCTTCGAGCCAATCACATATTTTCCTTGATAATTCTATAACCTCGCTACTTTTCTTATAACATTTATACCATAATGTCTCCGGTTCATTTTTTAATCTGGGAAATGCTGAGCATATTGAATCCTTCTTTGCTGGACATATATCACAATTTGAATTGAAATAAAGGCATAAATCACATTTTGTTGATATTTTTAGATGTAAATCTAAAGCTAAGCAATAGATTTCCCTCCATTTTTCTAATGTATTTCTAAGAGCCTGAATTAATCCATATTGCCTCATTTTTCTCCTCCCCATTCATCTATATCTTTTAAAATTTTAATGAGATAAAGAATATTATGGCGGTTCAATAGTGTTATCTCAAAGTTTCGATAATGAACCTTCACCGGCTCCACCGGATTACCGGTCTCCTCAATTCTAATAATCCATGACCTCCCCAT
>Ga0180300_10001139_pt1 | contig 12239 bp, 14 predicted proteins | sample GuaBasSediGuay15_FD_121798 | JGI IMG/M metagenome (GOLD analysis project Ga0180300, IMG submission 121798) | Subseafloor sediment microbial communities from Guaymas Basin, Gulf of California, Mexico - Guay15, Core 4569-2, 21-24 cm | ecosystem: Environmental > Aquatic > Marine > Hydrothermal... | reverse complement strand
TTATCATCTGAGAAGCAATAAATCTACATTTTCACGACCTCCTCTATGCGGTGCTGAACAGTCCCCCTATTAACGGCGTGATTCACCTTCTCAATTCTCACTGTGAGCCTTCCCGACTGAAGTTGGGGCTTCCAGCGTTCGGCTGGGGCTTTACGCCTCCAGCCGCATCTGCCGGTTCGCCAGGGATATCTTCCCATCCCATGCGTCTCGTTAACGCATGGGCTATGTTTATTGCGGCGTTCAAGTCTCTGTTGATTCTATTCCGCAACTTGGACATCTGAACGTTCCTCCTTTAACTTGGGTAACATGCCCACATCTATGGCATGTCTTTGAGGCGTTTGCCTTCTCTGCAGGCTTCATGCATCTTGAGAAGTCTTCTTCGGTACTCCGCGAGGGTTAAACCCCTGCCAAACTCGTCGATCTCCCTACTGACCTCTTCTATGTCAGAGGTTTCTCCCCTCGCAGCCTTCAACACGTCTTTGTAGTCGTAGTTTCCGAAGACGTATTTTCTGATGAAAAGCGGTACGAGTGTCTTCCAGTCGTAATCCACGGCTTTGCCGATCCGGATGAGCCTCAATAGGTGAGAGCTGACTTTAGAACGATGCTAACTTCAATTCAATCCTTAGCGAGAACGTTTAGGATTCTGACGATCCTGAGGTGTTTTTGTGTTGAAGGGGAACTTTTCGCGGACTGCGGATGCCTTGCCGTGTAGCCCCGCCATGTCCAGCAGGTGCCACAGGGCGGCCCTAGCGACCATGTAGCCCTGGACGTTCATGCCTGACACCTGTAGGAAGGCTCCGATCTTCCGCAGCAGGCGGCCGTAGTGGTCCGCGAAGAGGTGGTTGAACTCTGTGTCCTCGTCCATGCCGATCTCCCGGAGGAGCTTGCTCCCATAATCTAGGAGGTTCCTCACTTTGGGAGGGTCGACTGCGCTTGCGACTATCTGTATCTGCCTGGCGCGGAGGGGCAGGTCCTCGGTTCCGTTCGGGGCTTTCGCTATCACCTTGAACAGTCTTCTGGGCGCGGTGCCTCCGAGGCTTTTGCCGAACGCTATGTTGCTGGTGAAGGCGTAGGTCATGTCCCAGGGGAGATCTCGGGATTCAACCCTGCCCTCGACGTACCCGCAGGCGGTGCAGACGCGTTCACCGGTCAGGGGATCCTCGACGATCCGGGCCTCCAAGCATTCGGGACAGACAAAGCATAGACGGTCAGGAGAAACTTGTCCTAACTTGCGGACAAGTTTCCTTTTCAGTCGACGGTCATATCTGTTAACGGTTTCCAGTTTAACGTCAAGCTTTTCTGCCAGAACATGCTGGTCGGTTATCCCTTCAAGATACTTGAGTCTGAAGAGTTTAGCGAGCTGTCTCGGCGGGGGTCCCCTCCTGCTTCCCAAACCATCTCCTCCTATTTCTCTTTCGGAGGGGTTCCCTCCTCGCCAGCACCTCTCAGCCAGGAAGACGCCCCATGTGCGTCTACGAGGTCTGCCGTGCTACCTCGTAGACGCTCCCCCAAGTATTAGTTATCCTTATATTGGTATTTAAATGCGAGTTTTTCTTTATTCTCTATTGGGATGCTGGCGGTTAAGGTTACCGAGCCCAGCCTGAGCGTGGCATCTGATAGGAACTCTAAGATTCGCTTGTGAAGCCTTAACGTAGAAATATTTTCAGGCTTGGATTCAGCTGGTCGCCGATTATCTTGTAGGCTTGGTTTCCAAGCTTAGCCATCAGCCTTCTAGCATGAGGTTGCTTAACGTTTTTGCGCCTTCTCTTTGCCCTTCCGGTAATTCTTAAGAATGGTGGTTGCAACCTCAACGGCTCCTAGAACATACCAAGAGTGATAACCACACTTCGTCGAAGTGCTTTGTTGCATAAATGTTTTTGTGATGTCTTCTGTTCCAGTTCTGCCTTTGCTACTCTTCTCTTTCTTAGGTGATTCTTGTCATCCCGATGAATAGGTTGTATAGGAAGACCTTCAGGGTTATCTCTTGAACCATGTTCTTGAGGTTCTTGGTTGTTACGTATTCTCCGAATACCCGTTTCAGCCATGAGAATGCGGATTCGGCTATCCATCTTAAGCCGTACTTACGCCTCCACACATCGGGGTTCTCCCTCTGCACGGTTAAGGCCCGTCTTCTAGCTGGGCATCCCCTAAGCCGTTTGACGGCGTTCCTCCTAACCTTTATGATGAGTTTTATACCCTTCTCGTCTAGGAGGTTGAAGTTTCTCCTTGAATCGTATGCCCGTTCCCCTATGACGCCTTTTACATCAACCCTCTTTGAGGATTCCTCCACGAGTCCTCCAAGCCTCGCCCCGTCGTGTATGTATTCCCTAGTCACTTGGAAATCGACTATCTGGCTTGAACTCGGCATAGCATGCCTTGGATGATGTTGATGCTGGAAGGTTTTTTAGGTGTGATATTCACGTTTCTCTATTTGTCTCATTCTTGTTTTCAGGTAGAAACTTTATTACTCCAAAACCTCCCGTTCTGTTTCCCCCGACGTTCGAGAACTCCCCAAACCTGCAGAGGGTGTACAAGAGCTTTAGGAAGTCTCTATGGGTCCTTTCTTCATACTCTTCACTTGGGAAGAACTTGTATGCACACCATCCCTTAAACCCTCCAACAGCCCTACCCCCTCCCACATCTATCGGCTTCATGTCCCTTCTGAGATGGTAACCCGAGACGGCTATGGAACCCTCAACCCACCCCCTAAAAGTCTTCCTATCGAACTTTATTGGTGAGAACTCGTTCCAGAGTCTAAGTAGATTCGTGAACACGGAGACCGGCTGGGGGAAGCTCTCATGAAACTCCACACCCCACTTAGAGAAGTACGTTGGTGTAAGGAACTTAAGGATGAATGACCTAGCCTCAGAGGCCTCAGAGTATAGCTCCTCATAAGATTTGGAGGAGACATGTACAGACTCAACCCTCAACCTCCCGCCGCAAGCCTCAACATCCCCATGCTCCGTGAAGTACCTAACAACATACCGCATGTATGAGTCATCCAGAAACCTAACGCTGAAGCCACACGGCGCACCCGGAGCGAGGATGAAACCCTTATCCGTCCTACCTGAAGCCTTAAAATGAATAGGCGTAACCGAGTAGGGCTTAGGCTCACCCATCTCATGAAGCCTCCTAGCGACGGAACCATCCACACTTCCCACCATAGCGAGAAGCATGGCGCGAACCACATGCCCCGTGAACTTAGGTAGAGTTATAGGATCCATGGTTACGCAATGAAGTTCCATCTTAAGAGGCATCCCTCAACCCCTCTTAAGATGACGCAATGCTCTAGTAGTCTCCGCAAACTCCCTCGCCCACGGCCTAGGCCTCTTACCCGTGTTCTCCGCCACAGCATACTCGTCAGCTATCAGTAATGGGTGAAGTATCATGTATGCCATGAGCCATCTACGTGCTGATTCAGTCTTTAAACGCTCATATTTCGGACGAGGCAACTTGCTGAACATAAAGTCCTTGACAAACTCTTTTAATTCACCATATTTAACTTGAATCGACTGCTCTTGGATTATGGGAGGATACGTGTCCAAAGAAAGTAGTTTATGCCAAGAGTCTGATACAATCAGGTTGAATTCCTGAATGGATTCTCGCACCATTTGAAAGGAGCTATACCCCGTCTCTTTCAACAAGTCTTTCAGTACATAGATGCCCTTTAGAAAGTGCCTAAGTGCGCTCATATGAAGAAGTATGGCAAGGCATATACTTATGTTCACATCCTCCGGAAACTCACGCCATTCCCTGAGTGTGAGGTATGCCAAATAGGCTGATAACACTTCATGACCGCGAGCTCCCCGCCCCCTTCTAATCATGGATTGAAGCGGATCCATAGCTTTACCCGAGTCGTGATATATGTAAGCCGTGCATATTGCTGCCTCTGCCTCCTCCGCCTTAAACTCCACACCCATTGAGGCCATCCTGCATACTACGTGTTTGTGATAACCTTCATGTATATAGAGTTCCTTGATTATTCTTAATCCTGTCTTAATGTGGTCTCTTAGGAGTTCCGTTCTTCCCTCAGACTTGAAGGCGTAGAGTTTGAAACTCACGACGAAGGGCCTCCGAAGGTCAGTCCATAGGTTTCGTGGTAAAGGTTCTCAGGCACGAGTATTCCAAGGATTTCACCCCTCAGCAACATGCTGACAAGCTTCCTGACAGAGTGCGGTCTCTTTCCCCGCCTGACTACCAATTCTCCCCTCTCAGCCCTAGATAGAGTCAGAAAACCGCTGGTTGGAAGCTTCCTGAGGTCGCTGAATGAGAGCGGAAGTTGCCATTCCACTAACTTTTCAAGAGTTCTCTGGCTGATGGAGTCCCCTTCTCTTAACCCCTGCTTATTCACAAACCCTATGATTAGAGGTTCCTCCCTGACAAAGCTCCCGCCAAGAGCCTCAAACCACTCTAACACGCACCTTACATCCGCCATACCATACAGCAGTCTTTTAAGCTTCCGCTCGACGTATCTATCCATATTTATCGTAAACTTCGAAGTCGTCCACACATCCTCGATGAACCTCTCGTAACCTACTCTATTTTCCATTACCGGCAGATGCCAAGCCATTTTATCGTGGTTGACATTCAGGAAACTCAGCGCCGTTCTAACGAGATCTGCATCGTATATGCCGTGATAGAGATTTGATTCAAGTTTCTCCCGATTCGCAAAGATGGATATCATGCCCTCCATCCCTATATCTCTCCTCCATCTCAGAACCCTACCCACCCGCTGAACGAGGGCGCATGGTGGAGCACAATCGGTTATCAGGTACTGCGCGGATATATCTACACCTGCTTCGACTACCTGTGTGGAGACGGCTAGCCAGTTCTCATTCCTCAATTTTTCAAGTCTATGCATCCTCTGACCGCTCACAATCTTTCCATGAAGCACAATAGGTCTTAACCCCCTCTCCTCTAACATCTTAGCAACTCTCACGCATCTCCTCACGGTATTCAAAACCACAAGGACACGCCCGTAGCTTTCCCTCGCCTTACATGCTTCCTCGGCTATCTCCTTAACGTCGCCCTTCCTAGGCTTCTCAGTCGTCAGCTGTTCTATTATGCTCCTTCTCTGCCCCTCAAAATCTTCGTCTACAAAATCCACACCATACTTTAGTATCTTAACATCGTTTCCAAGCTTCCGTCTGACAAAGCTTTCAATGTCTTTAGGAAGGGTTGCGCTCATAATGATTATAGGGGTTGAGAAGGCTTTAAGCCACCACAATAACGCCGAGAGGGCTGACGTCATCTTGCCGCCTTCTTCTATGAACAGGTGGACTTCGTCGAATACGATGGCGGATGCGAGAATAGCGGATTTGGACAGTAGCCCGTGGCCCATGCTAACTCTGTAAGTTATCTTCCTGAACTCGGCGGGGGGAAGCCTCATAGCACACATCATAAATGTGTCAAGGGTTGTAAAGATAAGCCTCTTCTGAAGCCAAGGGCTTCCAGCCTCGTCCATACTCTGCCTTGCCACTGCCTCACGGATCAGAAGCGGAACTTTTGGCTGACCGCGCTCTTCAAAAAGCTTCCTAAAGCAGTCCTCGATTATACTTCTGAGCGGGAGAACGTGAATGGTTCTGGGGGGCCACGGACCGGACGCTGTGCAGGAGAGGTAACCCGTGCAATAGGGAATCATCGTCTTACCGTAGCCCGGAGGTGCCGATAGCAAGACCGTGCAATTAGATGCGAGAGCTTTAAGTGCCTCAGTAATACCAGATCTCGGCTTAACCTTCGGCCCAGCTACACATTTAAGAACCTCTTGATAAACCTCATCGACTAGGGAGGCGAGCTCCTCAAGCCTCAAAAACAAGTTCCCTTAAGAGCCTCCTAATTCTTCTACCTTCCGCTATGAACCCTCTAACCTTCTCCTCTTGGGTTTTAAGTTGCTCAGCCTCGTGTTCGGCCACAACCCTGAGAGCGTAATAGCATAAATCTGTAGGGTCTCTCGAGCCTGTGAGAACTTGAAAGATCATAGCCGTTAGCATAGCGTAATCTCCGAAATGCTGTGGAGCACCCCTAAACCCTACCAGCGTCTTTCTCGCCTTTCGCCGTATCCACCCAATAGACTCCTCACTAAGCTTGGAGATTCCATGAAGTAAAGACCCAAGGTCTAGGCTTATACGCTCCACGAGCGTGAATGCCTGTGGAGATCTAGCGACCCTATCAAGCTCGATTATAGGTCTCTCCCTCTTTAGAACCTCATCGATTATGTGCCACTTAGTCCACATCTTTTCAGCGAACGTGCATGCGAAGTAGAGCATATACGCAGTCGCCGGCCTAGGCGGAAGATTAAGCTCCCTAAACGTTGGTAGAAGGCCCTCCCCTCCGGCCATCATATTCCAGAACCCCTCATCTTTGAACATTCTGGCGAGTGTAGATTCAGGTATGAAGGCTATAACAAGCTCATTATCAAAGTTTCCACAGTATCCGACGGCGAATCCCGCGAACAATAGATACATCCACGCTCTCGAAGCCTTAAACTCTATTTTTTCTCCTCCTCTCCCTCTAAGGAACTCATAACTTGCCTGGTATCGCTCGTAGAGGAATGGTTGGGGCATAGCCATCAGATCTTTGACACCAAGCCGAACGTGCTTGAGCGATGCATCTATACTTTGAAGGTCGCGGCTGAGTTCGCTCCATGAAATGTCAGAATCTATCAATATCTCCGAAATCACCTTACAGAAGCCCCTCTCCACTTTCCCGAACCTCTTGGCAAATATCCACTTTTGATCGTTGATGTGTATAGGGAAGTCTAGAAGCCTGCCCGGTTCCCTTGTGAGAGAAATTTTCAACCCTTCACCCGCATCTTTCATGCAACCGTTTATCGCGACGACTAAGTCCTTCCTTGACGGAGCACTTAGCACGGCGTTATTATTCCAGATTGATACGTCAGCTTCTCCGGCTAACTGCCCAAGGAAGTTCATCAGGAGCCTACGGGCGGTCATTCCCTCAGGTGGTAGGGGTATCTTGAGTTTAACGTTCATAGCCAAGCCACCTCTTCAACGTTACGACAATTCTGCCGTCGCAGTTCATAGCCACGCCTCTGTCTGAGAGTTTGACATTGACATCTACAGGTTTCTGTTCTATGGAGGAGAATGGTATTGCAAATGTTATGCTTCTACCTCCAGAGTAATCTCCCATACCGGTCTCCCATACATCCACGAACGTCTCCTGAATCCATGAGCCTACAGGCATCTCTGAACATGCTTCAAGTGGAAAATAAAAGCGTGTCATAACCTCTCCATCCTTGATTAGCCCAGCCTTGGATAGTCTTACATCGCTGACTGATATCATTCCTTCTTTCTGACCGATCCTTGATATTGCCCATGCACACGCCTCAAGCAAGTTGAGCCATTCACTTCCTAGAGTCTTCTCGGCTTTATCTTGATCGATGAGATATATCATCTCTATGATGGAGTCCGCTTTACCTGGTAACGGGTTTACGTATACCTTCTCTAATGCAACAGCGTCTGTTTTCACCTCTTTTCGTAAAACATAGTACCAATAGACTCTACTTAGGTCGCCCCTAACGAGGGGGATAAAATCCATCTTAGCATGAGCTGAGGATATAAAATTGAGAATTCTATTGGCTCCACTCAGTTTAACCTTTCGTTCCATTACTACTTCAGTCCAATCCTTTAAGCGTGCTAATGGATATGCCAAGGCTCCTATGAGCGTTGAAGGTGGAGGCATCTTTAAGGTTATTCTGCTCTTCCCAAAGGGGATTATTCTACATGCAAAACCCCAATATACCTTCGCCTTTACGTATAAGAAATAAAAAGTGGGGATTTTTTGTGCCAAGAACTCTCACCCGAGCATCCCTAAGGTTCTTTCCACAAGTCTGTTCACGAGTTCTTCAACGCTTTCCACACACTCGATACCCTCCGGTATCTTCACCTCAGAGCTGTAGGCGTATATGTGAAGCTCCTCGTCGATTCCAAGTCTACTCAGCGTGTCTAAGAATTTCTCCTTCTTCATCACCGTGTTCTTTACGAAGCTGGAGAGAGTTGGGGGCTCTAAGGTGAATGGTATAGGCGTAGACAACGAGGCCATCACGCTTTTAACCTCTATAAGGGGTAAGAATCTACTCCTCTTAGCACCAAAGGTCTTGCTACTCAGCAGGGCTAAGAGAGCTGCTAGAGCAGTTTTCACCCGCCTTACACGTTCCTCGCAGTCGATTGCTTGTTTGACTTCGACCATGCTGGTCTTACCTATTCCGTCAACATCGAGGTTAAAGCTCATGCCATAGATGGCGCTCCCCACCTCCACGTAGTATATCATCTGAGCCGCCCTCTCTTCACCTCTGACAGCTTCACTAGGAGCATGTCTCACATGAAACTGAGACTCTAGAGAAGTTGTCTCCACAGCGTCCATAACGGGCATCATGTAGCCTACTTGGAACCTTGAAGTTCTTTTGACAGGCGGTCTCTCGGCTCTGAGGAAACCTCCAATATCCTCGACTATACAGTTTCTTATCACTTCGCTCTCGAATGTAGACGCCAAGTCAGAGGCTTTCTTTCCTTTGATGGCTGCCTTAACTTGAGGCATAGTGTGGGCGTCATCCATGCTCTTGAAGAACTCGCCTCGTTTACACCATTCGCATACCGGAACCGGTATTTTCTCTTTTGTGTATATGGCCTCTGCAGCTTCTATCAAGGCCTCTTGGTAAGCGTGAGCAACTGCCTCGCCGCTTACGCATGGAACTTCAACCTTCCTATAGCCCCCTTCAGTTTGGAGTATCATAGTAGCCCGCCTATGCCTAGAGACGTTACCTATGGTCTCAACCATGTTAAGGGCCTCGACGTTAACTAGGAGCCTTGCAGATAAAGATATGAATGGCTTCATCTTTACTCACCTTTTATTAGCATAGGTCCGTAGGATAAGGCGAGAGCCGCAGCCATCTTAGCGAACATGAGGTTTTCCTTACACAAGGCATAGAAGCGCTTTATCGTATCAGCCTTTGGTAGCCTTGGAACCTCGACCTCCCCAACTCTCGGATCCTCGATGTACCTAAGTTCGACTTCTTGTTCTTTTATTACTTTCTTCTCAATCCTTGATGCATTCTTATAGCTAACGTCAACCTCCCTTAAGGCCTCTTGAATTGTTGACACCACATCCTCAATACTGAACGGCCTCGCCAGCTTATCGAGAGGTCTGTAAGTTCTTGTAGCGGCAAAGAACGCTAGGAACCTCGCTATGTTATCCACCACCTTAGGTACTTCTTCGCATATGGTCATAATTGTACCCCATATTTTTAATATATCCATAAATTCTTAAAAGCTTTTCCATATTGGGGTATATACTTATATACTTGCGGATTGTTTCTATTTAAGGAGATACATCATAGTGAGTCTATGGTGTTAGGTATGAAAGTACTAGTCTTGACTTTGGGATTTGATGAGAGATTTGCGATTAGAGCTATGATGCGGACTGGAGTTGGTAGTGGGGATAGAATCGTCATTTTTATTGTTGAGCCTCTGGAGGAGAAGGCCTACAGATGTCTCCAGATAATTAAGGAATTCCTTTCGAAATATGTTCAGGACGTAGAGCTCATAGTTTCCAGCGTCGACGTAAGAAAGTTTGAGAGTGCAGTATCTAAGATTAAGAGTGAACTCAAGAAAGCGGTGAAGGATGCCGATGAGGTAATACTTAACCTTAGCGGCGGCATGAGGGCCTCAATACTTGAAACCCTAACCGCTGCTCTTCTTCTAAGGTTTGAATGTAAGGTTGAAGTGGAGCTGGAGGACCTTACAGGCGTTGTCTCCTTCCCTATAAAGCTTTTGAGACCCATTAGGCTGTCTAGGGGGGAATTAGAGATCTTACTAAAACTATTGGAAACTAAAAACTGGATAAGTCTCTCTGATATTTCTAAGGTATATAAAATACCTAAGAGCACGGCTCATAAAAGGCTTAGAAGGCTTATTGAGGTAGGGCTTGTGGAGATGAGACGTGTCGGCAAGAGAGTTGTATATAGAGCGTGTAAGGGGGCTAGCGTCTACGCTTAGAGTTTTAAACAACTCTTACTTGTAGGCTTCGCAGTATTTTCGGACTTCGCAGTATCTGCATTTCTCGGGTGATGCCGGTTTTGGTATGGTTTCGTTGTTTATTAGGCTTCTTATGTTCTGGAGTTCTGCCATTAAGGTTTTCTTATCCTTCCATGTTATTGGTGTGTGTACGCTCTTCCTCTGCTTCGCGAACCTCACGACGGCCCTTCTAACGTTTGTGTTGAATTGTTTGTCGAGTAATATTGCGTATGCTGTCAGTTGCTTCTTGTAGTGTTTCTGGATGGTGGGGATGTCTGTGTACTTCACGTCAACGGGGATGACCTCCCCCGATTTTAGTATGACGGTCTGGTCAACCTCCCCCTCAAGCCCTAGCTCCTCGTCGAACAGGTATAATCCCTCGATTACCTCGGCAATCTCGCCCCTCTCGAACCCGTAAAGGGTCTTCCTGCGGGCCATCAGTCTCCCCTCAGCCTCATCCACCTCCCTGCCGCGCTCCATCTTACGCCTAGCGGGAGCTGGGACCCCCAGAACTTTAAGGAAGTAGAGCTTGCGCTTGCAGTAGTAGTACTGTGATATATCCCCGGCTGATACGACCAGCTTACCACCTGAGGTGGAACCCCTCATATCGCGGCACCTCACCTCTGAGGTACTTAGCCACCTCAACCGCCTGAAAGTGTATTATGTCGCACCACCTCCGCCTCCGGCCCTTATACCACTGGTACCTCTCAAACCTTTCTAGGATCTTGACGGCGAGCTTCCTCTTGACGGTCTCCCCGAGGAGGCACTTGCCGCCCTCGAACGTGAAGTCTTCCGTGGAGACCGCACGCTTGGTGATCAGGCCTATGACGACCTTGTCTACGAGTTGCTGCCTGAACTCCTCCATCAAGTCGAGGACGAGGCTTGGCCTCCCTGGCCTGTCCACGTGTAAGAAGCCCCCGTATGGGTCGAGGCCCGCGTAGTGTACACCCCTCCAGGCCTCCCCCTCTAGGATGCTGTACCCGTAGTTCAGCATGGCGTTCACGGGGTCCTCAGCCCCCCTTCCGCTCCTCCCCTCGAACCCGAACTCATCCGGTACAACCTTGGAGACAGCTGCCCAGTATCTCTTTGAGGCCGCGGCTTCAACCGCCATTATCTCTCCCCTCACGGAGTCTATGGGTTGGTCTTCAATCTCCCTTAGGAAGGCTATGTGCCCCTTTATCTCATCCCTCCTCGCCAGTATGAACTCCGCATCCTCCGGATGGGTGTCTCTTCTAGTTTTTGCCAACGACCCTAAGACTGCACGCTGGTTCTTGAGCTTTGCGTACACGAACTGCTTTGAGAGGTGGCCGCTCCTTGCGTCCTCGTACGCCTTGTACTGCTCCCTCCTCGTTCTGACGGTACGCATCATGGCTGAGGAGAGCCGTATGACCGTTCTGCCGCGTCTGTCCATGGCTATCACGTCTACTCCGTGCCTGCCGAGGAGTCTGAGGGCGTCGAACGTTATTGAGCCCCTACCCATTATGACTATCTGCCTCAAGTTCTCAGGTACAACCCTGCGGATTACCTTTCCCTTCTCCTTCACGATTATCTGGTTTCCGTGTCGAGACACGGTCTTACCGTACCCGTCTATTAAGAGCCTCCTCAACTCCTGCACACTCCAAGGTACATGCAGTCCTTGAAGCACTCCTTCGGGATTCCGGGATCCATCTTCATGGCCACGAGCCTCGCCTTTTCATCTCTTTCCTCTATCCACCAGCTTCTCAGGTCGTCGTCTATGTAGAATATGTCTCTCTTGACGACGAGTCTATCTCCATGGAATTTAACGTAGACCACGCATCCCACATCCACCGGGACCTCGTAGACACTCTCGAAGACCAGTGCATATCCTGTTGGGAATAGTCTGTACCACTCGTATTCTTCGTCACTCACCTTTATGTCGAAGACTATGTTCCTGAGGTAGTCGTAGCAGTCCACAGCGAGGAGCCCTGAAAGACCGAGGAGCTCCCCCGATATTCTATGGTTCACGAGGAAGGGTAGCGCGGTCGCCATCACGCCGTCTTCCGAGGCGTAGGGTTGTCTGCTCATAGCTTCCATGAACTTGCTCTTACACGCGGCCTCAACGTACTCCCAGACGAACCTTGTAAGGCTTTTGACACGCTCGAACCTTCGCTTCACATTCTTGGCCTTAAGAGTCTCTTCGTACCAACTCTCAAAGTTTAGTTTCTTCCCCCTAATGAAGTCCCTTATGAC
>Ga0180300_10001138_pt1 | contig 12239 bp, 23 predicted proteins | sample GuaBasSediGuay15_FD_121798 | JGI IMG/M metagenome (GOLD analysis project Ga0180300, IMG submission 121798) | Subseafloor sediment microbial communities from Guaymas Basin, Gulf of California, Mexico - Guay15, Core 4569-2, 21-24 cm | ecosystem: Environmental > Aquatic > Marine > Hydrothermal... | reverse complement strand
TGCGGGAGAAGGCAATAACTTATCTCCATTATCTCATCATCCATAGGGAGGCCATAGGGTTTCGCCGGCATCCGATCTTGGAAAAGATGTATAGAATCCCCGCCAAGAAGAAGCCTTTGTGTGAGGGAGATGTACGAGAGGATAATCACTCATAACGACATGGATGGAGTGGTAAGCGCCGCCATCTGCTCTTATGTCTTTCAGATCAAGGACGTTCAATTTGCTGGCCCCAGTAACATCATCAAAGCAGAGATCTCCATTTCTGAGAAGGACATAGTGTGCGACCTCCCATATCCTCTGCTCTGTGGCCTCTGGTTCGATCACCACGAGGGTAATCTCCAGGACTTGACCTATAGGAATATCTCCCTAGAGGAAATTAAGGGTAGTTTTGCCCTCAGGGACAGTTGCAGCAGGGTGGTGTATGAATACTTTTCTAAGAGAGGAATTTATCTACCCCCCTATTTTGAGCAGACAGTACAAGAGGCGGATATCATCGATAGCTTTAACTATCGGAGTATAGAAGAGTGGCGCAGGGAGACCCCTGGGAAGTTGGTGGACTATTCCCTCAAGGCGAGCAGCCCTACCTTGCGCGAAAAACACCGCTACATGAGGGAATTGGTCAGGTGGGTGCGTGACCTTCCACTGGAAGAGGTAGTCTCCCTTACCAAAGTACGGGAAAGGATTGAACGTTACAGGGGAGAAGAGGAGAAGATGCTCAAACTTATTCAGGAAGATTCTTCTTTTCTTCCCTATGATCAAAGAGGAGAGATAATCATCATTGATCTTACCCGGCATAACCGCCGTCCCAAGATCGTCAAAAATCTCGCCTACCTATTATATCCTCAGGCCTTGGCCGTTCTGGAGATCCACAACCTCTATGACAGGGGGGTCAAGACCACTAATCTAGGGCTCACCATGTCCCTCAGCATTAATCTAAACAATAGGGATCACAAGAAGGATCTCGGAGAAATCATGAGAGAGTTGAATATCGGAGACGGCCATAAGGGGGCAGCTGCTGGTACAGTTTACGCCGATTCGAAGGCCGAGATGTTAAAGAAGAAGGAAGAGATGTTGAGGAAGATCTACGAGCTTTGGCTATCTCAGGGACATGAGGCGTCCAGGGCTTGATGGAGCCTATGTCTATGCAGATTTGTCCTGAGGGGGGTGTATGAATACAGGGGAAAAACTCAAGGAATTATATCAATTGGTTAAGAATAAGCGTAAGGTGCTTATCGTTACTCACACAAACCCTGACCCCGACTCCATTGCAAGCGCCTATGCCATGCGACATCTTTTTGCCACCTGGGGGATAAACACTGTTCTTGTCTATGGTGGAATCATTGGGCGTGCGGAGAACAAGGCCATGATCAACAGGTTAAGGATACCTATAAAATCCATTCAGACGATAAACCCCTTTAATTTTAAGATAATATCCTTAGTAGATGCTCAACCTTCATCAGGGAATACCCCTCTAGCCCCATCCCTATTGCCCAGTATTGTCATCGATCATCATCCGGCGAGAAAGGCCTCCCTTTTAAAAAAAGTCCCCTTTGTGGATATCAGGCCTGAATATGGGAGTACTTCCACCATTGTCACGGAATATTTGTTAGAGGAAGGTATTGATATTAGCAGGAGATTGGCCACGGCTCTTTATTATGGGATCAAATCTGATACGAGGGATCTAGGCAGAAACGCCTATGAAGTGGATGTGAAGCTCTCTACGGAGCTCTATCCCAAGGTCTTAGTGAAAACCCTCTCACAGATCGAATATCCACGACTTCCCAGGGAATATTTTCGCATCCTCCAGAAGGCCTTAGGGAGGACGACATGGTATCCCTCAAAGGGGATCTTGATAAGTGAACTGGGAGATGTTATTGATCCAGATATGGTGGCTGTAGTGGCCGATTTTTTGATCCGCGTGGAGGGCGCTAGATGGGTACTCGCCTTTGGTGATAGGAATCATGAAATCTTTTTTTCGCTGCGAACAACGAGCTATCAGAAAAGCAGCGCCGATAAATTGGCTAGGGGTTTAATCAAGGGGATAGAGGGCGGCAGTGCGGGAGGACATGACGTCACCGCAGGGGGGAGGGTAGGGTTGGTTCCCTCACAGGAGAAGGAGGAATTGAAAGAGAAGCTGAGGGGGAGGTTTCTCAAAGGACTCGGATGCAATGCGGCTAAAGGCATTCCACTTTTCTAAAATATTTAGAGGAGGGAGGATTTATGGAAATTAAGACGGTTAGGTTAGAGATCCCTGAGGGTGCCAATATCATTCTGGGACAAAGCCATTTTATCAAGACAGTAGAAGACCTATATGAAGTGATGGTTACAGGGGTACCCGAAGCGAAATTCGGCATTTCCTTCTGTGAGGCCTCAGGGCATTGTCTCATCAGGTCAGAGGGGAACGATCCAGAGTTGGTCAAGGTTGCCCAGAGAAACGCCTCAGAGGTAGCGGCCGGTCATGTCTTTATCATTGTGGTAAAGGGTGCCTTTCCGATAAATGTCTTGAACGCTATCAAGATGTGCCAAGAGGTTTGCACTATTTATTGTGCAACTGCCAACCCTGTAGAAGTGATCATCGCCCAGACAGATCAAGGCAGGGGGATCTTAGGGATTATCGATGGAGTACCTCCCAAAGGAGCAGAGGATGAGGATGGGATAAAGTGGAGGAAAAAGCTGTTGCGTGATTTCGGGTATAAATTATGACCCCCCTTTAGCCCCTTTTTTCTTTTTGGTGGGTTTTTCGCCCACCCTTTTTTCTTCTCCTTCTGCGGGAATAAGCTCGACGATGGCGAGAGCCGATCCATCACCCGGGCGAGTTCTGGTCTTGAGGATATGGGTATATCCCCCATTTTTTTTCGCAAAGCGGGGGGCGATTTCATTAAAGAGCTTTTGGACCACCTTTTTGCTGTTGATCACCTTCAGTGCCTGACGACGTGCATGCAGGTCTCCTCTTTTTCCAAGGGTAACAAGCCGCTCGGCTAGACTGCGCAACTCCTTAGCCTTGGCCTCGGTTGTCTCTATCCTCTCATGTTCAAAGAGGGAGGTGACCATATTGCGCAGCATCATCAGGCGATGGCTTGTGGTACGGTTGAGTTTTCTACCTGCCTTCCGGTGTCGCATCTCTGCTCCTTATTCCTCTCGCTCTTTTGGCTCCTCAGGGGGGGTGAACTCCTCGGTCTTCATGCCCAGATGAAGACCCATCTCCGCCAAGACCTCTTTTATCTCATTGAGGGATTTTCTGCCAAAGTTTTTGGTTTGAAGAATCTCTTGTTCTGACTTCTGGACTAACTCCCCAATGTAGCGAATGTTGGCGTTTTTCAGACAATTGGCTGATCTGACCGACAGCTCGAGTTCATCCACGCTTTTGGAGAGTCTCTCTCGCAGTTCTTCCTGCTCCCTTTTTATCTTCTCTTCGTCGATCTCGCTATATTGATCTTCAGGGGGTTCTTCGAAATTGATAAATATATTCAATTGGTCCTTGAGGATCTTAGCTGCTAGGGCAACGGCATCATCGGGTTTCACACTGCCGTTGGTCCAGACCTCTAGGGTAAGTTTGTCGTAGTCGGTTATCTGCCCCACACGCGCATTGGTAACCGTGTAGTTCACCTTCTTTACAGGGGTAAAGATGGCATCTATGGGGATGGTCCCAATGGGCATGTCCTCCTCCTTGTTTCTTTCGGCAGGGACATACCCTTTTCCCATCTTAACCGTCATCTCCATCTTCAACTTGGCCCCCTTATCCAAAGTAGCTATGTGGTGTTCTGGATTGACCACCTCTACATCGGCGTCGGTGATGATGTCTCCTGCAGTAACCTCCCCTTCCCCCTCCGCGTCTATTCTGACCGTTTTGGGAGTGAGGCTGTGAAGCTTGAATACCACCTCCTTCAGATTAAGGATGATCTCCGTTACATCTTCTTTTACACCAGGCAATATGGAGAACTCATGCAGGCTTCCATCTATCTTTACCGCTGTAATGGCCGCCCCCTGAATGGAGGACAGCAGTATCCTCCTTAAGGAGTTTCCCAGAGTTATACCAAACCCCCTTTCCAGAGGTTCGGCATAAAATTTGCCGTAAAAATCACTTAAAGTTTCCTCTTCGACTTCAAGCCTTTTTGGCTTGATCAAGGCCTTCCAGTTCCTTTCTTTTATCTCCATAGCCCTTAAATTCCCTCCTGAGCTATTTGGAGTATAGCTCTACGATAAGCTGTTCTTGGATAGGTGGGGTGGTCAATTCCTCTCGATTGGGCCACCCTCTGACAATTCCCCTGAACTTATCCTTTTCCAACTCTAACCATGAGGGTATTCCCCTCCTGGCTACCCCCTCTAAGGCCTCTTTTATCCTGTCCATCCCCTTACTCTTTTCCTTAACCTCGATGACATCGCCAGGTTTTACAAGGTAAGAGGGGATGTTCACTTTACGCCCATTGACCAAAAAGTGGCCGTGACTCACCAACTGGCGCGCCTCTTGGCGGGAAGTGGTAAAACCCAACCTGTAAACAGTGTTGTCTAACCTTCGCTCCAGCAGTACCAACAGGTTTGTTCCCGTTATCCCCCTTTGCCTATCGGCCCACTCAAAATAGTTGCGAAATTGCCTCTCCGAGACTCCGTATATCCTCTTGACCTTTTGTTTCTCCCTCAACTGAATGCCATAATCGGAGAATTTGATCCGTCCTTGTCCATGTTGCCCCGGTGGATAACCCCGACGCTCAAAGGCACACTTGTCCGAGTAGCACCTTTCTCCCTTTAAAAAGAGCTTCATTCCTTCTCGACGGCACAAGCGACAAACCGACTCTCTATACCTAGCCAATTTATACCCTCCTCCTCTTTGGAGGCCTGCAGCCATTATGGGGTATTGGGGTTACGTCCCTGATCATATGGACCTTAAAACCGGCAGCCTGCAAGGCCCGCAACGCCGCCTCCCTTCCTGCCCCAGGTCCCTTCACATAGACGTCCACTGTCTTCATCCCGTACTCCATGGCCTTTTTCGCTGCAGCCTCGGCAGCCAATTGGGCGGCAAAGGGTGTGCCCTTACGCGATCCCTTAAACCCTTGGGTGCCTGCGCTGGCCCAGGCAATGGTGTTGCCATGTTCATCGGTGATGGTCACAATGGTATTATTAAAAGTAGCCTGTATATGGGCAATTCCTGAAGGTATGTTCATCTTCGACCTTTTTTTGGCGCTTTTTTGTCCTTTTTTAGCCATGTATTTCCCCTATTTTTTCTTTTTCCCGATTATTCCCCTTCGAGGCCCTTTTCTCGTCCTGGCATTGGTATGGGTCCTTTGCCCTCTCACCGGAAGGGAACGGCGGTGTCGCAGGCCTCGATATGAACCTAGGTCCATGAGCCTCTTGATATTCATGGCCACTTCCCTTCTTAGCTCTCCCTCCACCTTATAATTTCGGTCGATGATCTCCCTTATCTTGACCACCTCCGACTCAGTCAACTCCCCCGCCCTCTTGTCCCAGTTGATGCCAGCCTCGTTCAAGATCTTTTGGGAGGTAGAACGACCAATGCCGTAAATATAGGTAAGGGCAATCTCCACCCTCTTATCTTTTGGCAAATCAACACCTGCTATTCTGGGCAATTTCCCCTCCTAACCTTGTCTCTGTTTATGTCTGGGGTTTACACAGATGACCCTTATTACCCCTTTTCTCTTAATGATCTTACACTTATCGCAGATCTTCCTTACTGAGGATCTTACCTTCATCTCAACCTCCTTTGGCCCCTTCCCAAAGATCTATTTGCCGCGATATATTATCCTGCCCCTACTAAGGTCGTATGGAGACAATTCCACTGTGACCCTGTCCCCCGGTAGGATCTTTATGTAGTGCATCCTCATCTTCCCAGAGATGTGGGCCAATACTTTATGGCCGTTCTCCAACTCCACCCTAAACATAGCGTTGGGAAGGGTCTCTGTGACCGTGCCTTCTACTGCTATGGCTTCTCCCTTTGGCATCAAGACCCCCTCATTTATCCCTCAATGGCCTTTATTATTTTTTGGAAGATCTCTTCTATCTCCCCCACCCCATCTATGGAGCGCAAGATCCCCCTTTTCCTATAGTATTCGATCAAAGGAGCAGTTTGTCTCTCATACACCTGTAATCTGGCCCTGATGGTTTCCTCCTTATCATCATCCCTTTGGTAGAGTTCCCCTCCACACCTATCACATATCCCATCCCTTTTGGGAGGATCAAAGATGATATGGTACATTGCCCCACATCTGCGACAAGTCCTCCTGCCCGTCAGACGTCTTATCAGCTCATCCTTGTCTACCTCAATGCTTACGACATGGTCGATCCCCCTCTCCATCGCCTTCAGGGTAGTGTCCAGGGCCTCGGCCTGGGGGAGGGTTCGGGGGAATCCATCTAATATAAAGCCACTGTTGCAGTCTGAGGCATTAAGTCTATCTTTGACTATTCCCACGACCACTTCGTCCGGAACCAATTCCCCCTGATCCATGTATCTTTTTGCCTCCCTCCCGAGGGGAGTTCCTTCCTTTACCGCTGCCCTAAGGATATCACCAGTGGATATTTGAGGAATATGATACCTTTCAGTCATCATCTGAGCCTGCGTGCCCTTTCCTGAGCCGGGTGGACCTAAAAGGATTAGATTCATCCCTTGCTTTCTCCTTTTATCTGCGACGTCCTTTTATCCTACCTCCCCTTATCAACCCTTCGTAGTGTCTGGTCAACATATGGGATTCTATTTGCTGGATGGTATCCAGGGCCACACCTACTACAATAAGCAGAGCCGTTCCTCCAAAATAAAAGGGGACATTGAATTTTGCTATCAGAATGGAGGGTAACACGCATACCCCAGATACATATATGGCCCCACCTAGGGTGATCCTGGTGAGGACCCGGTCTATATAATCGGCGGTGGTCTTCCCCGGTCGTATACCGGGGATATATCCGCCATATTTTTTCATGTTGTCGGCCACATCTACCGGGTTGAAGACTACAGCGGTGTAAAAGTAGCAGAAGAAGATGATGAAACCCACATAGAGCAAATTATAGATCAACTTTGTAGGGGATAGGCTCTGGGCGATGGCCTGCATCCAGGGGTGACCTACAAAGTTGGCAATGGTGGCCGGAAACATGATTATAGAGGAGGCAAAAATAGGGGGGATAACCCCAGAGGTATTGATCTTCAACGGGAGATGGGTACTTTGTCCCCCGTACATCCTCCTGCCTATGATCCTTTTGGCGTACTGGACGGGTATCCTGCGATGGGCGGTCTCCATATAAACGATGAAGGCCACCACAGCGACCATAAAGATGAGGATGCCCAAGATGAGGATGGCCCCTAGCTCTCCTGTTCTCATCAGCCGGAATGTATTGCCCACCGCAGCAGGCATCCTTGCTATGATCCCCGCGAAGATGATCAAAGAGATACCGTTACCTATTCCCCTTTCGGTGATCTGCTCACCCAGCCACATCAAGAAAGCGGTGCCAGCGGTAAGGGTGATCACCGTCATGAGACGAAAAGACCAGCCAGGATGCAGGACCACAAGCTCTCCTCCTGTCCCCTTCATTCCTTCCAACCCTACCGCGATGCCAAATCCCTGGATCATACTCAGGATGACTGTCCCATATCTAGTGTACTGAATTATTTTTCTCCTTCCTATTTCCCCCTCTTTTTGCAGGCGATCGAGATAGGGGATCACTACCGTTAGCAATTGCAGGATGATGGAGGCACTGATATAGGGCATAATGCCGAGGGCAAAGACGGAAAATCGCCTCAGGGCGCCTCCGGCAAACATGTCAAAGAAACCGAGCAATGTCCCCCCCGTTTGGAGAAAGAAGGAAGCGAGGGCCTCCCGATCGATTCCCGGGGTGGGGATGTAACATCCCACCCGGTAGACCGCCAGTAACAGCAGGGTTACCAAGATGCGCCTTTTAAGCTCGGGTATCTTGAGGATGTTGGCGATGGCCCCCACTTTTAGATCACCTCGACCTTTCCCGAGGCCGCCTCGATCTTCTCTCGAGCCGACTCGGTGAACTTATGGGCCCTAACCGTTAGGGCGACCTTCAGTTCACCATCTCCTAGGATTTTGACCCCATCATAGACCTTTTTGACCAGTCCTGCTTGTCGCATGGTCTCGATATCCACCACCTCACCTTCTCGAAAACGGTTTAGATCCCTGAGATGAACTAGGGCATATCTCTTTTTGAATATATTTCTGAAGCCCCTTTTGGGCAGACGTCGCTGCAGGGGCATTTGTCCACCCTCAAAGCCGAGGGGTACATCAGCACCACTGCGTGCCTTCTGCCCTTTTGTCCCCCGGCATGCCGTCTTTCCATGACCGGAACCCGGCCCCCTTCCCACGCGTTTCGGTTTTTTCCTCGCCCCAGGGGGCGGCCTTAGTTGCCCCAACATCTTACTCGATTACCTCCACCAGGTGCGAGACCTTTTTGATCATCCCCCATGTCTGGGGAGTGTCCTTTAAGACCACCACCTTGTTCAATTTGGTCAAACCCATTCCTCTCAAGACCTCCCGATGTTTTCGGGGACGCCCTATGCTGCTGCGAACTAATTTTACCTTCAGGTATCCTTTAGCCATTTTTACCTCAACCTCAGAGGATCTCACTCACCTCTTTGCCCCGTTTCTTGGCGATCTGCTCAGGGGTCTTGAGCTGTTTTAGGCCTTCAAAGGTGGCCTTGATCAAGTTATGGGGGTTGTTGGAACCCAGAGACTTGGTCAAGATGTTTTGTATCCCTGCCAGCTCCACTACTGCCCTCACCGCTGCACCGGCGATCACACCCGTACCCTCAGAGGCTGGTCTCAAGATTACCTTGCCGGCACCAAACCTTCCGACAACTGCATAGGGGATGGTTCCATTGATAATAGGTACCCTCATTAGGTTTTTCTTGGCCAATTCGATCCCCTTGCGAATGGCCTCGGGGACTTCATGGGCCTTACCCAAACCACTGCCCACAACCCCTTTGCCATCCCCCACTACCACCAAGGCGCTAAAACGAAATCTTCTCCCCCCCTTCACCACCTTGGCCACCCTGCTGATATGTACCACCCTATCTGTTAACTCAAGTTCATTAGGGTCGATCTTTTCCAACATCTCCTCCCTTATGCTCAGAACTTCAGACCACTGCGGCGTGCAGCATCCGCCAATGCCTTTACCCTGCCATGATAGAGGAATCCATTGCGGTCAAAGACCACCTTTTTGATCCCTTTCTCCAGGGCCTTGCGCGCCACTAGTTCCCCTACTGCTTGGGCCGCTTCTATGTTGCTTGTGCTTTTTAATTTTCCCCGCAACTCTTTGCTAAGGGTAGAGGCCGCTGCCAAGGTCCTTCCATTAGCATCGACGATCACTTGGGCATAGATATGCCGAAGGCTGCGATATACGGTAAGACGAGGACGTTCTTCACTCCCCCTCACCTTTTTTCTTACCCTTAGTTTCCTTCTCAACCTTCCTATTAATCTCTTTTTGACCGCCACTTTTCTCCCTTAGCCTTTGGCCTTGCCCGCCTTTCTGCGGATTTCCTCTCCTACATATCTGATCCCCTTCCCCTTGTATGGTTCAGGCTTCCTGAATCCCCTTATCTCAGCAGCTACCTGTCCTACCTTTTGTTTGTCGATCCCCTTTACTGTGATCCTTGTCTGAGCCTCCACTACTACCTCTATGCCCTCGGGAAGGGTATAGTTTACCGGATGCGAGTACCCCAAGCTCAGCTGCAAAGTTCTTCCCTGAAGGTTAGCCCTGTATCCTATCCCCACAATCTCCAGCCTTTTTTCAAACCCCTGTGTCACTCCTGTCACCATATTCGAGATCAGTGTCCTGGTCAGACCATGCAGGGAGTGGATCCTTTTTGTATCGCTGCTTCGTCTAACTTGTATCATCCCATCCTCTATTTGGAGGATGATGCCTTCAGGTATGGTATGGGTAAGGGTACCTTTAGGCCCTTTTACCTCCAAAGTAGGCCCCTGCAGCTTTACCTCTACCCCTTCAGGGATAGGAATGGGAACCTTTCCTATCCTGGACATCTACCCCTCCCTTTGGTTACCAAACATAGCAGATAACCTCCCCTCCCACTCCTGCCTTACGGGCGGCACGATCTGTCATCACGCCCCTGGAGGTGGACAGGATGGCTATCCCCAACCCGCTCAACACCGATGGGATCTCGTCTTTGGCTACATAAACCCTTCGACTGGGTTTGCTTACCCGCTGCAGGTTGGTAATTACACACTCTTTATTGGCATCGTATTTGAGGTATATCTTGAGGATACCCTGTTTGTTATCAGCAATAACCTCATAATCCTTAATATAACCTTCTTCTTTAAGAATTTCAGCTATTCTTGCCTTTAACTTGGAGGATGGAACTTCCACCTCCGTCTTTTTTGCCATAATGGCATTACGAATCTTGGTCAGCATATGTGCTATGGGATCTGTCATGCTCATATGTTCTCCAAAGTTACCAGCTTGATTTGATAACGCCAGGAATATCTCCCCTCAGGGCAAATTTTCTCAAGCATATACGGCACATATTGAACTTTCTGTAAAAGGCTCGGGCCCTGCCACAGATAGGGCACCTGTTGTATTCTCTTACCTTAAACTTTTTTTGCCGCTGGGCCTTGACGATTAGGGCCTTTCTCGCCACAGGGAAACCTCCTTAACTCCTAAAAGGCATGCCCATGAGCTTGAGGAGTTCCCTTCCCTCCTCATCCGTCTTGGCGGTGGTCACAATAACTATGTTCATGCCCTTGATTTTATCAATTTTATCATAATTTATCTCCGGAAAGATGATCTGTTCCCTGATCCCCAAGGCATAATTGCCTCTTCCGTCAAAGGAATGGGGGGAAAGTCCACGAAAATCCCTTACCCTCGGAAGGGCGACATTAATGAGTCTGTTGAGAAACTCATACATCCTCTCCTTCCTCAGGGTCACCATGCAGCCGATGGGCATACCTGCCCTTAGTTTGAATTGGGCGATAGATCTCTTGGCCTTTGTGATAACGGGCCTCTGTCCTGTGATGGCGGCTATCTCCTCGACGGCGGAATCGAGGATTTTGATATTTTGAATGGCCTCTCCCAGCCCCATATTGATGACGATCTTCTCCAACTTGGGTACCTGCATGACGTTTTTGTAGTTGAACCGTTTCATCAAGGCTGGAACTACTTCTTTATGATAAAATTCTTTCATCTTCGACCTCGTTCTATCCGTATGAATCTTATTCGTCGATGGCTTCCCCGCACTTCTTGCATATCCTGATTTTTCTGCCATCCTCCAGTATCTTTTTCCCTATTCTGGTGGGGAGGTTACACTTGCCGCAAAGGAGTTGGACGTTGGAGATATGGATAGGGGCCTCCTTTTCCACGATGCCCCCCTGTCCATGGCCAGCCCCAGGTCGCAGGTGTCGCTTTACGAAGTTGAGTCGCTCGATGATTACTGCGTTCTTCTTAGGAAGAACCTTGAGCACCTTCCCCGATTTGCCCCTCTCTTTGCCTGCGATCACCATAACGGTGTCATTTTTCTTTATAGATATCTTTCCCATACTTCCCCTTAGAGGACCTCCGGGGCCAGGGAGATAATCTTCATGAATTTCTTTGCCCGCAATTCCCTGGCCACCGGGCCGAAGATTCGTGTACCAATGGGTTCATTTTGCTGATTGATCAATACAGCAGAATTGTCATCAAACCTTATATAAGAGCCATCGAGCCTTCTTACCCCTTTTTTTGTCCTTACCACCACGGCCCTCACTACATCGCCTTTCTTTATCTTAGAATTAGGAATGGCGTCCTTTACCGAGACCACAATAACATCACCCAAGGAAGCATATTTCCTCTTCGAGCTTCCCAAGACCTTTATACAGCCGACCTTCCTCGCTCCTGAATTGTCGGCAACATTTAAAATGCTCCTCATCTGGATCATAGATTGTCTTTAGACCTCCGGTGCCTTCTCGATGATCTCTTTTACCCTCCATCTCTTTGTCTTGCTCAGGGGGCGTGTCTCCACAATTAAGACCTTATCACCGATGCTACATTTATTCTCCGCATCGTGGGCTTTATATTTGGTGTAACGTTTGAGATATTTTTTGTAAATGGGGTGTTGGACCAGACGTTCCACCCTAACGGTCACTGTCTTGTCCATTTTATCGCTGATCACAACTCCTATTTCCCTTTTTCTGCTACCGCGCCTTTTCATTTTCACCCTTACCCCTTCTCTCGCGCAGGACGGTCTTGACCCTAGCGATGTCACGCTTGAGCTGGGACAGCCGCATGAC
>Ga0180300_10001137_pt1 | contig 12241 bp, 10 predicted proteins | sample GuaBasSediGuay15_FD_121798 | JGI IMG/M metagenome (GOLD analysis project Ga0180300, IMG submission 121798) | Subseafloor sediment microbial communities from Guaymas Basin, Gulf of California, Mexico - Guay15, Core 4569-2, 21-24 cm | ecosystem: Environmental > Aquatic > Marine > Hydrothermal... | reverse complement strand
CTACTGAAGACTCCTTGTTAGCCTTTAGGATTTTAGGTTTAGAAGTTTTAAAAATAGATAGTGAAACTGAAACAAATTATGATAAAATTAATCCTTATTCTTTATTGATAGTTGAAGAGAAGCTCTATAAGGATTTGAAAGAGAGGTTCGCCGAAAAAATAATATTTCCTTTGTCAGGATTAAAAGGAGAAAATAGACTTCTGAAAAATAATTTTCAGGATTTTGTGTTTAAGGCAGTTTCTAAAAGAGGAGAATTATGAACAGCCCTCAAATTATAAGAGTATCCGGTCCTTTAGTAGTAGCTAAGAACTGTGAATCAGCCAAGATGTATGAAGTAGTCAGGGTAGGTGATTTAGGCCTCTTAGGAGAGGTAATTGAGCTTAAAGATGGTTTAGCCTTTATCCAGGTTTATGAAGAAACTTCCGGGATGGGCCCTGGTGAGAAAGTAGAGTTAACTGGAGAGGCTCTGAGTGTAGAATTAGGGCCCGGGCTTTTAGGGAAGATTTTTGATGGGATACAGAGGCCTTTAGATAAGATTTATGAGGAGAAAGGTGATTTTATTACTCGGGGGGTTAAAAGTTTTGCTTTAGATAGAGAGAAGAAATGGGGGTTTAAACCTTTAGTTAAAGCTCCTGTTCATCTGAAATCTTTAGATATTCTGGGAGAGGTAAAAGAAACCCCTCTTATTACCCACAAGATAATGCTTCCTTATGGGATAGAAGGAGAACTTTTGGAGATAAAGGAAGGTTCATTCTCCATAGAAGAAGAAATAGGAAAAATTAAGAAAGATACTGGTGAAGTTGTTAGTCTTAAGCTTTATCAAACTTGGAATGTAAGAAGGCCTCGGCCAGTAAAAGAAAGATTTTCACCTTGTGAACCTTTATCTACTGGACAAAGGGTAATAGATACCTTTTTTCCAGTAGCTAAAGGAGGAACTGCCTGTGTGCCTGGACCCTTTGGGGCGGGGAAGACGGTAATTCAACATCAGCTGGCTAAATGGTCTGATGCTCAAATTATTGTTTATGTGGCTTGCGGAGAAAGAGGAAATGAGACTGCTGATTTACTTTTAAGTTTTCCTCATTTAGAAGACCCCCACACCGGAAGGCCTCTTATGGAGAGAACTGTGATAATTGCTAATACTTCCAATATGCCGGTAGCTGCTAGAGAAGCCTCAATCTATACCGGCATAACTATTGCCGAGTATTTCCGAGACCAAGGCTACTCCGTAGCTTTAATGGCTGATTCTACTTCCCGCTGGGCTGAAGCTTTAAGGGAAATTTCAGGAAGAATGGAAGAAATGCCTGGAGAGGAAGGTTATCCTGCTTATCTTCCTTTGAGATTGGCTGAATTTTATGAACGAGCAGGTTTGGTAGAATGTTTAGGCTCTCCTCAGAGAAAGGGAGCTTTAAGTATTATTGGAGCGGTTTCTCCTCCAGGAGGAGACTTGTCTGACCCGGTAGTTCAGGCAACCTTAAAAGTAGTAAAAGTATTCTGGGGGCTGGATGATGCTTTAGCTAATGCCCGCCATTTTCCAGCAATTAACTGGCTTAATAGTTATTCTCTTTATCATCAGAATTTAGAGGAGTTTCTTGTTAAAAATGTTTCTGAAGAATTTCCTGCTTTAAGAGTTGAAGCTATGCGCCTTTTAGAAGAAGAAGCCGAACTTAAAGAAATTGCCCGCTTAATCGGGATTGAATCTCTGTCTTTTCAGGATAGATTAAAGTTAGAGTGTGCCCGCTCAATCAGAGAAGATTTCTTACATCAGAATGCCTTCCATCCTGAAGATACCTACACTTTTTTAAAGACCCAGTATCTTATGTTAAAAGTAATCCTCACATTTTATCAGCAGGCTCAGAAGGCTTTAGAGGAAGGAAAGGATTTCTCTAAAATTGTTTCTTTAGAAGTAAGAACAAAGATTTCTCAGATGAAGTATTTTAAAGAAGAAGAAAGTAATTTCTTAAAACTGATGGAAGAGATAACTAACCAAATAAAAAATGTTTAAGGAATATAAGACCATAACTAATGTTCAGGGCCCTTTACTCATTGTGAGAAAGATTGAAGGAGTAAAGTATAGTGAACTTGCTGAAGTAATTTTATCTTCAGGAGAGAAAAGGTTTGGGAAAGTTTTAGATGCCCAGGAAGATTTAGCAATTATCCAAGTATTTGAGGGTACTCAAGGCATAGATACAAAGACTTCCCGGGTAAGATTCTTAGGAAAGACTGAGGAATTTGGAGTAAGTCCAGATATTTTGGGAAGGATATTTTCGGGAAGGGGCTTACCTAAGGATGGTTTGCCCTCTCCTTCTGTAGATAAATATTTAGATATTAACGGCTCACCGATTAACCCTTGTGCTCGAGATTATCCTCAGGAATTTATCCAGACTGGTATCTCCTCTATCGACGGGATGAATCCTTTAGTAAGAGGGCAGAAACTTCCTATTTTCTCTGGTTCAGGCCTTCCTCATAATCAGTTAGCGGTTCAAATTGCCCGTCAAGCAAAAGTTTTAGGCAAGGAAGAAAAGTTTTCAGTGGTTTTTTCAGCTATGGGTATAACCTTTGAGGAAGCCAATTTCTTTATTGAAGATTTTAGAAAGACCGGGGCTTTAGAGAGAGCTGTTTTGTTTATCAATTTAGCCAATGAGCCGGTAATTGAGAGGATTTCTACTCCCCGTTTTGCTTTAACTTGTGCTGAATATTTGGCTTTTGAATTAGATATGCATGTCTTAGTAATTCTGGTAGATATGACCTTTTATTGTGAGGCTTTGAGGAATATTTCTTCAGCCCGTAAAGAAGTTCCGGGAAGGAGAGGCTATCCCGGATATATGTATACTGATTTAGCCACAATCTATGAACGGGCAGGAAGGCTTAAGGGTAAGAAAGGTTCAATTACTATGATGCCTATCTTGACTATGCCTGATGATGATAAAACCCATCCTATACCCGACCTTACCGGATATATTACTGAAGGCCAGGCGATTTTATCCCGAGCTTTACACAAAAAGGGAATTTATCCACCGGTAGATGTTCTGCCTTCTCTTTCCCGATTAAAGGACAAAGGTATTGGCGAAGGAAAAACCCGCGAAGACCACGCTGATGTTTTAAACCAGTTATTTGCCTGTTATGCTCAGGGCAAAGAAGTAAGAGAACTGGCCTTGATTTTAGGAGAAGAAGCCCTAAGTCCTTTAGATAAGATATATTTAAAATTTGCTGACCGCTTTGAAGAAGAGTTTGTAAGGCAAAAAGATACTGAAGAAAGAAGTATTATTGAGACTTTAGATTTAGGCTGGAAGCTTTTAAGGATGCTTCCTAAAGAAGAATTAAAAAGAATAAGGCCAAAATTTATAGAGAAGTATTATGAAGCTAAGGGTTAATCCTAACCGGATGCAACTTCTAAAACTTAAAAAAAGAGAAGTTATTGCTAAGAGAGGTCACAGCCTTCTTCAGGACAAGTTAGAAAAACTTTTAATCTCTGCCCACAAAACTATAAAAGAATTAGACGATATTTTTAAACAATACTTACAAGAGGTTGACTATTTTTTAAAAGATTTTATAATATTCAGAGCCCAAACTACTAAAGATTTTTACGAGAATTTAGTTAAAGATGTTGGTTCTTTGCAAATAGAAGAGAAAAGAGAGCAGGTTTTTAACCTGGTTCTTTCTTCATTTACCTTTGAGCTTTCGGATAAAGAATACCTTCTGGAAAATTCTTCAGGAAGCTGGGACAAAGTTTATTTGAAAAGAAGGGTTGTTTTAGAAAAGTTATTTAAGTTAGTAGAATTCTACAGAAAGTTAGAAGTTATTTCTGAAGAGTTGAAAAGAACTCGCAGGAGAGTAAATGCTTTAGAGTATATTCTAATCCCTGCTATTTCTCAAGCAATCTCTTATATTGAAGAAAAGTTGGAAGAAATAGAAAGGGAATTTATCAGCTCTTTGTTAAGAATAAAAGATATAGTTCGTAAAGAATAATTCTGGGCGGTTGGCGCAGTTGGGAGCGCGTCTGACTTACATTCAGAAGGTCAGAGGTTCAAATCCTCTACCGCCCATATTTGATTTATTGAAAACCAGACTTAAACACAGAGAAAGTTATTTTTTGGTGCTTGGCGCAGTTGGGAGCGCGCTCCGACGTTACGTCGGAGAGGTCAGAAGTTCTCCGCCACATTAATGAAAATTATTTAGGCGGATCCGCCTCTGGCGGAAAATCCTCTACCGCCCACTGAGATAGTTTTAAGTATTAAGTCTTAAGTAATTAAGTAAAGTCTTAAGTTTTAAAAGATCGGATGCAGTTACAAGATTCTTTAAATTATAAAAAGTTAAAAGTCTGGCAGAAAGCTCATGAAAATGCTTTAAGAGCAATAGAGTTGTATAGAAATAGTAGTTGTAGAAAATTTGAAAATATATTCAAACAATTTATTAATGCAATTACTTCTATAGGCGCTAACATTGCTGAAGGAAGCGGCGATTTTAAAGGAAGAGAATTTATACGGTTTTTTTAAACATTGCTTTACGTTCAGCTTTTGAAGTAGATAGCTGGATAAATTTAATAAAAGATGGTAAAATATTGAACATTAGTAGCAACTCAATGCTTGATGCAATTAAGGCAGAGAACGAGCAAATAATAAAAATGTTAATTAAGCTCATTCACAGCCAAATTCACTTAAAACTAAATACTCAAAACTTACCACTTAAGACTTAAAACTGAATTTTACGGGGACGTCGTTTAGCCCGGTTTAAGACCCCGGACTGTCGATCCGGTGATCGTGGGTTCAAATCCCATCGTCCCCGCCACCATTTTTACTCTCCGAATATTCTATTTCTCCTGAATAAAACTACCTTAACTTCTCTCATAGATTTCGCCATCTTCCCTGCTTGCCGTTAAACAAGGTATCCTTGTGAAAATCAGTAGGTTTGTAGCTGGTTGGATATAGATTCACCTTGAACCCCATGTGGGGTTCAAGGGAAATGTGTAAGAGATGGATTTTAACAAGAGTCTTGACATGAGACAAAAAATAATCTATATTCTAAATAGACGGACTGGTCAGTCTGCTAAAGGAGGTTTTGAAATGAGGATAAAATACCTAAAGAAAATGAAGGCACTTGTTGAAAGAAGAAAAAACCAGATATTAGATGCAGCAAGCCTTATCTTTTCTAAAGAAGGGTTTGCTAAAGCAAATACAGACCAGATAGCTAAGGCGGCAAATTTAGGCAAGGGTACAATTTATCGCTACTTTAAGAGTAAAAAAGACCTTTTCCTTTCGGTGGTAGATAGGGGGTTAGATAAACTGAGGGATGAGATCTTAAGAGAAGTTGAGAAGACAGATGACCCTTTAAAAAAAATAGGAAATGCAATTAAAGCCTATTTATCCTTTTTTGAGAAAAATAGAGATTTGATAGGAATCCTAATCCATGAACAGAGCAGCTTTCAGAAAAGAATCGCCAAACGTTATTTTGAGCACTACTATGGAAATGTTGATAGGATAAAGCAAACTTTTAAAACAGGAATAGAGCAAGGTTTAATAAAGGAGATAGATATTGAAAGTGCTATCAGTGTATTAACCAGTATTCTTAATGGCTTAATATATATGTGGCAGATCGAAGGCAGAAAATACCGGCTTATTGATAAAGTTCCCATTGTCACAAAGATATTTCTTACAGGGATAATTAAGGATGAAAAGAGAAGAAAAGAATATGAAAAAGCAAAATAGTCCTGAAAAATTAGGTTTCTTATTACAAAGAATAATGAAAGTTCTTCATGCGCAAGGGAGGAAATTTCTTGCAGAAGAAGGACTGACTTTCCCTCAATATTATGCCCTTTCTTTGTTGAGCAAGAAAGGGTTTTGGAAGATGAGCGATTTAAAAAAAGATTTGCTTATCACTGGTCCCGGCGCAACAAAAATAGCAGACCATTTAGTGAAGAAAGGATGGGCTAAGCGAAGTCGCTCAAGAGGAGACCGCCGTATAGTAAATATTGAGATTACCGATAAAGGTAAAAGGGTTATTGAAAAAGTGTTTCGTCAAAGGCAAGATTATCTTGCGTCTATTTTAAAAAGGATTGGTGTGGATAAAAGAGATTTGCTGATGAAAGGCCTTGAAATTTTTGCTTTGAGTCTGGAAGAAGAGATTTAAATATGACATTAATTGAATGGAGTAAAATCGTATGTTTAGCAAAAAGATTGTATATTTCGCTATAATTATCTCCTTATTATTCTTGCCTGCTTATGTCTTAGCTTCTGAACCTCAAGAAGGGACTATAGTTTTAACTGAAAAAGAGGCAATAGAGATTGCTTTAAAGAATAATTATGACATCCTTTCTAAAAAAGAAGAGATAAGCCAGGCTTCTGCCCGCCTGCAACAGGCTTGGTCGCAAGTATTTCCTTATATAAGTGTAGGTGCAAATTATACCCGTTACCAAGACCACCCCTTTATTACCTATGAAGACAACCGTGGTTATAGTTTCTCAGTTAATCAGATTCTTTTTTCTGGCGGAAGAGTGGCAAATACTATAGTTGCAGCTCATAAAGCCTTAAAAGCGACCCGAGAAAGTAGAGATGAATTAGAAAATAAGATTATATATAACACAAAGCAGGCCTTTTATGCCGTTCTGTTAGCTAAAGAGCTTGTAAGAATCAGAAAAGAAACCTTAGAGTTAGCCGAAGAAAATCTCTCCATAACCAAAGAGCGCTACAAGAAAGGAGAGGCTTCTCATTATGACCTATTAAGGAGCAAAGTTGAAGTAGCCAATATCAAGCCTCAGCTTATAAAAGCAGAGAATTTCTTAAAGACTTCTTTAAATTACCTAAAAGTTCTATTAGGAATTGACCCCTCACAAAAGATTAGAGTAAAAGGAGAGTTTAAATATACTCCAGAAGAGGTTGATTTAAACAAAGAGCTGGGGTTTGCTTTAGAAAGAAGGCCGGCCTTAAAAGAAATATCTTTACAGGAGGAGGCCGCTAAAGCACAAGTAAGAGCCGCTTTTGCCGGATACCTGCCCCAGGTGAATCTTAACTTTACTGATTCCGCTAACCAAAAGGAATCATTTTCAGCAGGCAGAGAAAAATATGATGATTACTGGGTGGCAGCTATCTCTGTGAGTATGCCTATTTTTGATGGTTTTTTGACTTATGCAAAAGTGAAGGAAGCGAAGGCAAAGCAAAGAGAGTTAAGTATCTTAAGAAAAAAATTAAAAGATTCTGTAAAAGTAGAAGTAGAGAATGCGGTTTTAGATTTAGAGGCGGCAAAAAGTAGTGTGGAATCTCAAAAAGAAAATGTAAAGCGGGCAAAAGAGGCTTATCAAATTATAAAGCACAGGTATGCTTTAGGGCAAGCTTCGCAATTAGATTTATTAGACGCCCGGGTTGCCTTATCCACGGCTCAAGTAAATTTAGCCCAGAGCCTGTATGATTTTGTGGTAGCCAAGGCTAAGTTAAGGTATGTTGTGGGAAAAGGAGAGGAGTAAAATGCTAAAAAATTCCAAATTCCAAATTCCAAATTCCAAATTCCAAAATTCAGAACATATTAGTTTCAATCATTGGAATTTTACCTGTCTCCTAGGAAGCGGAAGGTTTTCCTCCGGAGGCTATTGGAGATTGTTTGTAGTTTGGTGCTTGGTGCTTGGAATTTCAATCTTAGCAGGCTGTGGCAAGAAACTTAAAGAAAAAGAAACGGGTATCCCGGTAGAAGTGTCGCCTGCCCAGGAAAAACAGTTGCAGGAAATTTTGAAGTTTACTGGCGATATAGAGGGGAAAGATCAGGTTAAAGTTTTCCCTAAAGTACCAGGAAAATTAATTGAATACAAAGTCCAGGAGGGTGAGTCTATAAAAAAGGAAGATGCGATTGCTTTAATAGACAGGGATGTTACCGGCTTTAAATTTGAACCTGCGCCAGTGGAGGTGCCTATTTCGGGAATTGTGGCAAAAACATACCTTGATAGAGGTGATAATGTAAGTCCCCAGATACCTATTGCTGTTATTGCAAATATAGATGAAGTTAAAGTAAAAATTGAAGTAGCAGAAGTTGATTATCCCAAAGTAAAATTAGGCCAATCCGCAAAAGTAACAGTAGATGCCTACCCCGATAAAGAATTTATCGGCAAAATTTCTAAATTAAGTACGCTCATTGACCCCAATACCCGCACCGCAACAGCAGAGATAATTATCCCCAATCAGGAACATCTTCTTGTGCCAGGAATGTTTGCCCGCATCAGGATTTTTGTTGGTGAACGCAAAACCTTAACTATCCCCTTAGATGGATTATTGAGAATGCCGGGAACTGGCAGTTTCTATTGTTTTAAAGTTGAAAATGGTAAGGCAAAAAAAGTTTTCTTAAAAATCGGGATTATTCAGGACAATTTAGTAGAAGTTAAAGAAGGCCTAAACCATGGTGACTTAGTAATTGTTTCTGGACAGGGAATATTAGAAGAAGGTACCTCTGTAAAACCTGTATCCACCCCAGGGGTGGAAATAAAAAGGTAAAGAAATGAATTTGCCTCAATTTGCCGTCCGGCGGCCTTACACAGTTTTAATGATATTTCTGGCAATCTTTCTGATTGGATTGATTGCTATATTCAAACTGCCTATTGACCTTTTGCCGGAGATAGAACCGCCGGTAGTTTCTGTGCTTGTGCCTTATCCAGGAGCAACTGCCTCTGATGTGGAATCTGATGTGGTGAAATTCTTGGAAGATAGGCTTTCTACAGTTCCTGATTTAGATGAAATCAACTCTTTAGCAAAAGACAATTTAGGTATGGTTTCCTGTAAGTTTAAGTGGGGCACAAACTTGGATGTCGCTTCCAATGATGTTAGAGATAAAGTGGATTTAGCCAAATATGATATAAAAGAGCATGCCCCTGATTCAGAAGAACCGATTTTATTTAAATTTTCTTCTGCCACTGCCCCCATTATGGCAATTACAATTTCTGCGCCGTCTTCCTGGCCCCAGCTTTATAGAATAGTTGATAAGAGAATTTCCGACGCTTTAAAAAGGACAAAGGGTGTGGGAGCAGTAATGATTTATGGAGGATTGAGGCGGCAGATAAAGGTAGAATTAGACTGGCAAAAAATAAAAGCATATAATCTGGCGCCTTCCTTAATCATTCAAAGGTTAAAAGAAGAAAATCTTGATTTTCCTTTAGGCAGGATAAAGAAGGGAAAGCGTGATTATTTTTTAAGAATAAAACAGCGTTTTAAAACTCCTCAGGAAGTAAGAAATATCCTAATTACTCAGTATAAAGGCAAACCTGTTTACTTAAAAGATATAGCCAAGGTAAGCGATACTTTCAAAGAGCAGAGAATGAAAGGTTATGGAAACGGAAAAGATGCCATTGTTCTGATTATCCAGAAACAGTCAGGAGAAAATACGGTTGAGGTCTCCCGGGCAATCAAGCACACCTTAAATAAAGTTAGAAAATTTCTCCCCTCCGATGCAGAAATTACTATCCCTATGGATTCTTCAGAGTTTATTCTTATGGCAATAAAAAACCTGGCCCAAACTGTAATAGCAGCAGGAATTTTGGTAATCATTGTAACTTTACTTTTCTTAAGAAGATTGAAGGCGTCTTTGATAATTTCTCTTTCTATCCCCTTTTCTCTAATTTGTGCATTTATTTTTCTATATGGGGGCGGGTTTACGGTAAATGTTATTTCGTTGATGAGTTTAGCAATTGCTATTGGAATGGTGGTTGATAATGCCATTGTCGTTTTAGAGAATATTACCCGCCATATTGAGGAGGGCCAGAAACCTCAAGAGGCATCTGTTTTTGCCTCCCAGGAAGTTGGTGGTGCTATTTTTGCCTCAACCTTGACTACGGTTTGCGTATTTATTCCTTTGATTTTTGTTACAGGATTAGCAGGTATTATGTTTAAACAATTAGGATTTGTGGTCTCAATTACGATTTTTTCTTCTCTTTTTGTAGCCTTGACCTTAACTCCTATGCTTGCCTCAAAATGGATTAAAAAAGAGACTTATTCTAAAAAAAATAAACTCTCTAAATTTTATCTTTTAGGAGAAAAGTTTTTTAAAAAGATTGAGGCTGTTTATGTAAAGATTTTAGATTATGCACTTTCTCATAAAAAGAGAATTTTAACCTCTCTTATAATAATATTTCTTGTAGGTATTTTCTCGGCTCGCTTTATCGGCCAGGATTTCTTCCCCAATGTAGATACAGGAGATATAGATATAAGGTTTTCTTTAAATCCATCTGCCCGATTAGAAGAGACCGACAGGATAGTGAAAAAAATAAGCAAAATTTATGAAAAAAAGGTGCTGTCCCGGGAAAGAAAGACCTATTACGGATTTTTAGGAGAGTCAGAGAAAGGAATTGGTGTGGCTTTAGGGATGGAAGAAGGCGCTAATGTAGGAGAGGTAGGGGCTAAGCTTGTCCCCCGCACAGAGAGAAAAAGGAGTGTATATGAGATAGCTGATATTTTACGAAAGGAGATTGAAAAAATCCCGGGATTTGAGAGAATGCAGGTAATCGTTACTACTCCTATAAAACAAGTATTTATGTCGGGCAAAGGGAAAATTGAGGTAGAACTTACAGGTTCTGATTTGGGTGAATTGCAAAAGTATGCTGGAAGGCTAGAAAGAGCGATGAGAAGAATTCCGGGAGCCATAGATGTAAGAAATTCTTTTAAAAAGCCAAGATTAGAACTTCATATAGATATTGACAGAGGAAAAGCAAACCTTTTAGGAGTAAATACAGCTGTTTTGGCATCTACCCTGCGGACTTATTTTTACGGGTATGAAGCTACCAAATTCAGAGAGGCAGGAGACGATTTTGATATATTTTTGCAGTTAAAGGAAAAACAGCGTTATAGCCTGAGTGATTTAGAAGAAATTCCTGTGCCTACAATGAGCGGTAAGTTGGTTAAATTAAAAACCTTTGCTAAGGTTGATATGGGTTTAGGCCCTGTTCAGATTGACAGGAAAAACAGGGAGAGAATTATCAGTGTTGGTTGTGATACCTATAAAAGAGCAATGAGTGATGTGAAAAAAGATATTGAGAAAGCAATAAAAAGATTAAATATTCCCAGGGATATTGAAGTTAATTTTGGAGGGGAGGTTGAAGAACAAAAGAAGGCATTCGGCGATTTAGGGGTACTTTTGGTTGTGGGGATTCTTTTAGTTTATATGGTAATGGCAGGGCAATTTGAATCTTTAAAGACCCCCTTTATTATTTTCTTTTCTTTACCTTTTGCCTTTGTAGGGGTAATCTGGGTACTTCTTTTGACAGGGACACATTTTTCAATGGTGGCATTTATGGCTGTTATAATGCTCGTGGGTGTTGTGGTGAATAATGCCATAGTATTGGTTGATTATACCAATATTTTAAGAGAAAGAGGGTTTTCTTTACTTGAAGCGATAAAACTTGCCGGAAGGCACAGATTGCGTCCCGTTTTAATGACCTCCTTTACTACTATTTTTGGTATGATACCTTTAGCCTTAGGTAGAGGGCAGGGAGGAGAAATCTGGCAGGCATTTGGAATTACCGCAATTGGAGGGCTGCTTTTGTCCAGTTTGATAACACTTGTTTTAGTTCCTATTATATATTCAATTTTCCACAAGGAGAAAGTAGTATGAAACTAATAATTATTTGTTACAATGTCGCTATCCACCAGGAAGTAATGGAGGTTTTAAAGGAGACAGGGGTTAAAAACTACACTCGCTTTGAGAGGGCTCAGGGCGTAGGTGATTTAGCTGGGCCGCATTTAGGGACCAATGTCTGGCCAGCAGTCAACTCGGTTATGATAATTGCTTTAGAAGACGATAAAAAAGATAAACTTGTTGAAAAGATAAAAGAATTGCGCAAAGAACTTGGTAAAGAAGGCGTTAAAGCATTTGTCTTGCCTGTTGAGGAGATTACATAAATTCAACTTTTCATTAGAAAAATTTGTTTCAAGGATACCCAGCCCTTTCTTTTGAAAAGGCTGGACTTTGTATCTTTTTAGGATAAGGTTATTCTGTATAACTGTGACATTTTAAATAGTCAGGAAGCTTTTTAGAACTTTAGTGCAAATTTGGGTTTAAATTGTATAATTCTTCTTGACGAAGATTCTAATACAGGTTGAGATTTGAAGCTATTCTTGATGGTGCTTTAAACTCATTCAAAGTATTTTTCTGACTTGTCCATACAAGGAAGAAGGCAGGGAGAATAAGAGTATCTCTTCTCCTATTTTGGGTTGATGATAATTAAGACCGCCCACATCTGTTCTGAAAAGGAAAATTTTTTAAGAATTGAGCTGGCTTT
>Ga0180300_10001136_pt1 | contig 12243 bp, 8 predicted proteins | sample GuaBasSediGuay15_FD_121798 | JGI IMG/M metagenome (GOLD analysis project Ga0180300, IMG submission 121798) | Subseafloor sediment microbial communities from Guaymas Basin, Gulf of California, Mexico - Guay15, Core 4569-2, 21-24 cm | ecosystem: Environmental > Aquatic > Marine > Hydrothermal... | reverse complement strand
TTTAGATTTGCAAGATTTTCCAATTCTTTGCTTTTAATTTTATAATCCATTCTCTCAATCTCCTTAAAATTATTTTTCAATAATTAGGGTTAAGAAGCAGATTTAGATTTATTAATGTAAAATAGTATTGCCCAAATTACCTTTTAACCCTGATTTGCTTTCCTAGAAATAAAAAGATATAATGATTAGCAAATTAACTCATTGGGAGTAGAAAAAAAATGGCGATTTATAGAAAAAAAGCTTTGAATGATAAAATTATAAAAGAATTTATCAGTGAAATCTCCGCTAAATTTCGAGCTCATGTAAAAAGAATAATTCTTTTTGGCTCAAGAGCAAAGAATAATTATAAAATATATTCTGATTATGACTTGTTAATAGTTTTAGACAAAAAATCTTCCGATATTATTAATAAAATTTACGATATAGTTGTAGATTTTCTAATAAACTATGGAGTAGATATCTCATTAAAAATTTATTCAGAAGAAGACTATAATCAAAAGTTTTCTCTTGGAACTCCTTTTATGAAAGAGATAAAAAGGTATGGAGAAGTATTATGGACCCAAAAATAAAAGAAATGATTAAAGCACAACTTGAGAAAAGTGAGGATAAGCTAAAAGCAGCAAAATCTCTCTTGAAAGACGGCTTCTTTGATGATGCCATCTCTCGCGCTTATTACTCTATTTTTCATGCTGCAAGTGCTGTATTATTATCAAAAGGAATAACTGTTGAATCTCATTCCGCTTTAAAAACAATTTTTGGACTCAGGTTTATAAAATCAGGTAAAATTGAAAGAAAATTTGGACGTATTCTGAGCAGATTAAAAGACGAATGAGAGAATGGAGACTATGATATATTTACAGATTTTAACTCACAAGATGCTGAAGAAGCCATAAAACAAGCAGAAGAGTTTTTAGAAAGAATGAAAAAGTTTTTGAGTAAAATCCTCTAATTATAAAAATTTCTCATTTAAAGCTTGTAACTACCTTCTTAATATCAAATTTCAAAATCCAAATGTCAAAAATTTTGGAATTTGAGCTTTGGACTTTGAATTTGATTTGAAATTTGTGCTTTGACATTTGGATTTAAAAATTTTTTAAATTTTTTTGATTTTTTCTCTTGACATACAGTATATTGTGCATTATATTTAATAAGCCTCAACATATAGGGGTAAAGGAGGAGGAATCATGGGTAAAGATAAGAATGAAGGTTTCCCGGAAAATGCGATAAGGATTTTAAAAGCTCGATATTTCATGAAGACTGAGAAAGGAGAGTTTATTGACAAAAAACCTTCGGATTTGTTTTCCAGAGTAGCGAAATACATTGCCTCTGCTGAGAAAACTAAAAAGGAGCAGGAATACTGGGAAAGAAAATTCTTTGAAATCATGATGAATCGAGACTTCATGCCAAATAGCCCAACCCTCACTGGTGCAGGAAGAGGCATGTGTCTGAGCGCCTGCTTTGTTCTTCCAATCGAAGATTCAATGGAATCCATCTTCGAAACAGTTAAAAACGCAGCTTTAGTCCATAAGGAGGGTGGTGGTTGTGTTCACGAAGATACTTTAATTGTTGACTGTGAGAGAGGTGTAATGCCCATTAAGGAACACCCTGAAATTAAAAATAGAGAAAACTTCCCTCTTGGAAAACCAATCCCTGTAAGTAGTCCAATAATAACAATCTCTTATGATGAAGTTTTAAAAAGACATGTACACGGATTAGTAACACATGTATGGAAATTTGAAATTCCATTAGAAGAGCAAATTATCGTAGAAACAGACGGAGGATGGGTAAGAACATCGGAGTGGCATCCATTTATAGTTCAAAACTCAAATGGTGGATTAATCGTAAAAAGAGCAGATGAATTAAAACCAGGGGACAGACTCATTGGCATTGACCCAAAACAGCAGGAACTTCTTCCTATAGGAATTGAAGATGACCTTGCTTGGCTTATTGGATATTTCATAGCAGATGGAAGCCTTGATAATTCTACAAATGGTTTAAGACTTAGATTTTTGGATAGTAATTTGGATACACTACAAAGAGCACAAACAATTTTAGAAAGATATTGTGGAAGTAATGGCTATTTAACAAAAGATAAAAGAGAAAATTGCTATGCTGTAACATTAACCTGTCATTTAGATTCTAATAATGGTAATGCTAATAAAAAAGCTCAATTCTTACTTAAAAATTATTTCCTGAAAGTTTCTCAACCAGGCAAAAAATATGAAAATTTAAATATAAATTTCCTCCGCGAAATAAAAAACCCAAGAGCTCTTGTTGCTGGATTAATTGATGGAGATGGTTATGTGGGAAGAGAAAAAGCTTGTTTTGCCACCGCTCATAAGCCTTTAGCAGAATTTGTTACAGAACAATTGAGTATATTAGGCATAAGATCCCATATTCGAGAAAGAGAGCCTAGGAGAATGGGGAAACAATCCACATATGAAGTAGCTTTTGGAGCAGGCTGGATGAAATATTTACCAACTGTTAAAAAACCACGAGCTACAAGACTTACCATTAACAGTAAAGACCCTGTGGTGCTCAGAACTTATAGACCAAAATCAGGTAGTACAATTTTTTATGATTTTACAGTTGAGAAATACAATAACTATATAGCAGGAAATGGAGGATTCCTTTTAGTGCATAATACGGGTTTCGATTTCAGTCGATTGCGTCCTAAGGGAAGTTTTGTCCGCAAAACTCAGGGGATTGCCTCTGGGCCTGTCTCCTTCCTCAAGGTTATTGACGCAGCAACAGAAGCTGTGAAACAGGGGGGCACGAGACGTGGAGCAAACATGGGAATTTTGAGGGTTGACCATCCAGACATTGAGGAATTCATAACAATGAAAAGGGATGGCAGAACTCTTACTAATTTTAATATTTCTGTTGCAGCAACTGATAAATTCATGCGTGCTGTGAAAAATGACGGTTATTATGAAATTTACAATCCTCATCTTAAAAAAGTTGTAGGTAAAAAGAAGGCACGCGAGATTTTCCGTATGATAGTTGAATCTGCCTGGGCAGTGGGAGACCCGGGGCTTGTGTTTATAGATAGAATTAATAGACTCAATCCAACAAAATATCTCGGACCAATCCGCGCAACAAATCCTTGTGTGGTAGGAGATACATTAGTCGCAACTGAAAAGGGATTAATAAAGATAGAAGAATTAGTAGAAAAATATCCAAATGGTGGAATAAAGATTATAACGGATAATCGTGTTAATCCTATTATTTGCAAATTAGAAGCAACTTATGGAAATGTACTTACAGTTAGTCATGGTGTAAGCTTTTATCCCCTTAGCAAAGCTTTTTATACAGGAATCAAACCTGTTGTAAAATTAACTACAATAGAGGGTTATGAACTAATATTAACTCCAGATCACAAAATAGCTAGTATTTCAGGATGGAGAAAAGTAGAAGACTTAAATCCAGGAGACAAAATCTTAGTACATTCTGATAAAGGAGAAGCTTATGCCACTGTTAAAGAAATAATTCCTGTGGGTAAACGGAAAGTGTATGATTTGACAGAACCCGTAACTCATTCTTTTATTGCTAATGGAATTGTATGTCACAATTGTGGAGAACAGCCACTTCATGATTATGAATCCTGTAATCTTGGCTCGATTAATCTTTCAAATTTTTATGACCCGAAGAAAAAGGATAAATTTGATTGGGAAAGATTTGCTGATGTAATACGCACTGCAGTAAGATTTCTGGACAATGTTATTGAAGTGAATAAATATCCTCTTCCTCAAATTGAGCAGATGACAAAAGCGAATCGAAGAATTGGGCTTGGAATAATGGGCTGGGCTGACCTCCTCATTAAAATGAAGATAAAATACGATACACCTCAAGCACTGAAATTAGCGGAGAAAATTGCATCCTTTCTTAGAAAAATTGCAATGGAAGAATCGCAGAGGCTTGCAGAGGAGAGAGGTAGTTTTCCGAACATTGATAAATCAATTTATAAAGGCAAAAAGATGAGAAATGCTACGGTCTTCACCATTGCCCCTACTGGAACAATATCCCGAATAGCTGGCTGTTCATCAAGCATTGAACCAATTTTCTCCTTCGAAATCGTATCAAAAATACTTGACCAGGAAATAAAAGACATTCATCCCCTTTATGCTGAATGGAAGGAGAAAAATCCTGGCAAACCTCTTCCTTCCTATTTTATAACTGCCCATCAAATCCCACCTGAATGGCATATTAAACATCAGGCAGTTTTCCAAAAATATGTGGACAATTCTGTCTCAAAAACAATAAATTTTCCAAATAAAGCTACAGTTGAGGATATTGAAAAGGCTTATTTACTTGCATACGAACTTGGGACAAAAGGAATTACTGTCTATCGGGATGGTTGCAGAGCAGAGCAGGTTCTTTACAGACCTGACCAATTAGCGAGATTAATTCCGAAAGAAAGGCCGGATTCATTGCAATCTGTAACCGATAAAATTACAACCGGCTTTGGAAATCTTTATGTAACAATTACTTTTTATGAAGGTAAGCCCTTTGAGGTTTTTGCTAGCATAGGAAAAAGTGGATATTCCACGATGGCTGATGCAGAAGCGATCGGGCGTTTGATTTCCCTTGCTCTTAGAAGTGGAGTTGACCCAAGAGAAGTTGTTGACCAGCTCAAAGGAATAGGGGGAGCTGAACCAATCTTCCACGGTGGCAAACTGGTCCAATCCATACCTGATGCTATCGCACAGGTTCTTGAAAGACATATTGGAAAAATAGAAAACAAGCGAAAAAAGGACATGTATGTTAATATATGTAAAAACTGTGGCGCTACTCTGCCAGATGAGAAATGTCCAACCTGCCCTGTCTGTGGATGGAATAGATGCTCAGGAGCATAATACCAATTTTTGTTATTGGTTATTAGTTAATGGTTAATGGGAAAAAATTTTTTCTATTTTTATTTTTATACAATTGACTAATAACCAATGACCAATAACTATCCAAATTTTTGGAGGTAAGTGATGTTGATGCCGGATAAATGGATAAAAAAGATGGCTTTAGAGAAAAAAATGATTGAACCTTTTGTTGACCATCAGGTAACAAAAGGAGTCATAAGCTATGGGCTTTCATCCTATGGTTATGATTTCCGCCTTGCAGATGAATTTAAAATCTTCAGAGATAAAATTTCAGGAGTTGTTGACCCAAAAAATTTAAAGCCCGAATTTTTTGAAACCTTTAAAGGAAAAGAATGTATAATCCCTCCAAATTCCTTTGTTCTTGCAAGAAGCCTCGAATATTTCAGAATTCCAAGAAAAGTTACCACAATAGCACTTGGAAAATCAACCTATGCCCGATGTGGAATAATTGTAAATGTAACTCCCTTTGAGTCTGAATGGGAAGGTTATGCAACCCTTGAAATCTCAAATACCGGACCTCTCCCTGCAAAAGTCTATGCATATGAAGGAATCTGCCAGATTCTCTTTTTCCTCTCTGATGAGGAATGTGAAATCTCATACAAAGACCGAAAGGGAAAATATCAGAAACAGGAAGGCATCGTCTTACCCAGAATAAATTCAGAATAAAAATTTATAAAATGAATCTTTATAGCATTGCGACCCAGATTCTTCAATCCGCCCTCAATGAAGTGGATGCAGAAAAATTAATAGAAAAATCGGTCTTTCTCAGAGAGAATAATCTTTTTATTAAAGATCAGAAATTTGACCTTTCTTTTTTTAAAAATATTTACATTATTGGGATAGGAAAAGTATCCTCTTATATGGCAAAGGCTCTTTCCGAGATTTTAAAGGATAAAATTACATATGGAATCGTAATCTCCCTTCCTGAACACGAAGTGAAATTAAAAAATATAATTTTTCTACCCGGTTCTCATCCTGTTCCTGATGAGAAAAGTTTAAAAGCGGGGGAAGAAGTTTTAAAATTAGCTAGACAATTGGGCGAAGAGGATTTAGCTATTATACTAATTTCTGGGGGAGGCTCTGCATTAATGGTTAAACCTCTTGAGGGAATTTCTCTTGAAGATAAAAAGAAAGTTACGAAGCTTTTACTTGCTTCAGGGGCGAATATCTCTGAAATCAATACAGTGAGAAAACATCTTTCAAAAATCAAAGGGGGGAATCTTACTCGCGCTATTTTCCCTGGCTCAATTATTAATTTAGCTATTTCTGATGTTATCGGAAATTCTCTAGAAGATATTATCTCAGGACCAACCTATTGGGACTCCACAACCTTTCACGATGCGTATTCTGTTTTGAAAAAATATAAGATATGGGACAAAGTTCCTCTTTCTGTTCAGAAAGTAATTCTTAGAGGAATAAAAGGAGAAATTTCTGAGACTCCAAAGAAAAATTTTAAAGTTTTTGAAAAAACCTCAAGTTTCATTTTAGGAAATAATAGAATTGCCCTTGAATCTGCCATGAAAAAAGCACAAGAATTAGGATTTAACACAGAAATTCTAACTGATTCTGATTCAGGAGAAGCGAAAGAAAGAGCAATTTATTATACTTCAATCTTCAAAAAATTAATTCAATCTGAGAAACCAAAATGTCTTCTTTCAGGAGGAGAATTGACTGTGACTGTGAAGGGGAGAGGTAAAGGGGGAAGAAATCAGGAATTCGTTTTAGCCTGCTTGATTGAGATGAGTGAAATTTCAACAGATAAGAAATGGTTAATTGCAAGCATTGGAACAGATGGAACTGATGGGCCAACAGATGCAGCAGGAGCCTGGATAACAAAGGAAATTTTAGAAAAGGCAAAAAAACTAAATTTAAACCCTATTGAATATCTAAATAACAATGATTCTTATAATTTTTTCTCACAAATGGGTGGACTGATTAAAACCGGACCAACAAAAACAAATGTAATGGATATCCGAATCTTTCTCGTTCAATAATTTACTTGACAATTTATAATGGAAAAAAGGTGAATTGTTATAAATATTTCCATCTATATAAAGAACCCTCTTTTACGGGAAGTAAAAAGAAGAGCTAAAATGAAAAAAATTTTGATAGTGCACCTTGATTAGAAAAAATAAATGAATAAAATCATAATTCAAAATTCATAATTCAAAAATCAAAATTCAAAATTATTAACATTTAATCTTCTTGGATTTCTTCTTCTTCAACATAAAGTCTTCCTTTGCTTTCTAATTCAAAGGTGAGACAGCACATCAGCCTTCCACATAACCCAGATATCTTGGTTGGATTTATTACAACTTGCTGTTCTTTTGCCTTTTGAATTGTTACCGGCTCAAATGCTTTCATGAAGGTGAAACAACACAATGTTCTTCCACAAACTCCTATACCTCCTACCATTTTAGCCTCATCCCTGACTCCTATCTGCCTCATCTCAATTCTCATTTTCAATTCTTTAGCTAAATCTTTAACCAGTTCTCTAAAGTCTATTCTTCCATCCGCTGTATAATAAAAAATTCCTTTTCTCTCATTAAAGAAATACCTTACCCCAACCAGTTTCATTGGAAGTTTTCGAGCTTTAATCCTTTTTAAACAGAAATCAAATGCTTTCTTTTCCTTAAATCTTAATTTTTCAAATTTTTCAAGGTCTTTTGGGGTTGCTTTTCTTATTACCTCCTGTATATTTCCCTTAGATTTATAATATTCACGGATCACAGGAGATTCATTTACAACAATGCCAAGCTCTCCTCCAAGAGGAGAAGGTACAATACAGAAGTCCCCGGGCGAAAGCTTTTCTTTTGTTCTAAGCCTCATCAATTTCCCAGTACTTCTTACCTTTACACATACTATATCATCAGACATTTTTACCTTCCTCTCTAAAAGCAAAAGTTGAAAATAAATAATCTATTAACATTTTTATTTTAACATTTTTCTCAAATGAATAAATGAGATTCTCGATTTTTTCTAAATAATTTTGAATTTCTTCTAAATTTGTGAGTTCGTTCATTTTCAAAAATTCAGATAGAAAATCAGGATTTAAAAGATATTTAGTGTCTCCTCTTTCCTTTAATAAAATCATATCTCGACAGAATGAAACCATAAGTTCAAGAAAATTTTTAAATTCTCCTTTAAACTCGGGAGAATAAGCTTCCTGCTCGATTTTTTTATAGGTTTGAAAAAGATTTCTTCCTGTTATTAAATTCTTAAATATCTCCCATGTTCTCCTCTTTTTTTCCTGAACCTCTTCCCAATCAATTGAAAGAGCTTCCTCAAGATTTCCTTTAGCTAAGAGAGAAATTAATCTTGCTTTTTCCTCGTCATAGCCTTTCTCTTTTAAAATAGATTCAATTTGTTCTTTGTTAATTGATGAAAAAGAAATTATCTGGCACCTGGATCGAATTGTTGGGAGAAGAAAAGAGGGATTATTTGTGAGTAAAATAATTAAAGTAAAAAGAGGTGGTTCTTCAAGAATTTTTAAAATCGCATTTGAGGCTTCTTCATTAAGCTTTTCAGCCTGATCAATAATAAAAACTCTATTTGAGCCTATCATTGGTTTGAGGTAAGCGGTCTGAATAAGAAATCTCATCTGATCTATTTTTATGAATTGACCCTGCGGAGAAATAACAATAACATCAGGGTGATTCTCATTATCTATAGAATGACACTGAGCACATTCATCACAGGGGTCAAGCTTATTCCTCTCGCAATTCAGAGCTTTTGCGAGATTGAGAGCCATAAGTTTTTTACCTGTTCCTTCTGGACCTGCAAATATAAGGGCATGAGGAAGTCTTTCTTTCTTTAAAAAAGCCTGAAGAATCTTTTTCACTCTTTCATTTCCTGGAATATCTGAAAAAGCCATCTTCCTTTAAAATTAAAATATAAAAACTAACTTATCAATGGTCAATGATATAACTCCGAAAGATTCTCAAATAACCAATAACAAATAATCATTAACAACTTTAGTTATCTTTACTTATCAAATTCTACACCACTCTTTTATAATTCAGTACTCTTTCCAAAAATTGGCCTGTATAAGAATTTTTACATTTTGCAACTTGTTCTGGAGTGCCTTCTGCTACAATTTTTCCTCCCTCCTCCCCTCCTTCTGGACCAAGATCTATTATATAATCACAATATTTTATTACATCCAGATTATGTTCAATTATAATAACGGTATTCCCCCTGTCCACTAATTCGGAAAGAAGCTCAAGCAGTTTTTTTACATCATCAAAGTGAAGCCCAGTTGTTGGTTCATCCAGAATATAAAGGGTTTTTCCTGTCCCTTTACGGCTGAGTTCCTTGGTCAACTTAATTCTTTGAGCTTCTCCTCCAGAAAGTGTGGGTGCTGGCTGCCCGAGTTTTATATAACCGAGCCCGACTTTCTTTAAAGTCAGAAGTTTCTCTTTAAGAATAGGAACATTTTTTAGATATTCATACGCCTCATCAACAGTCATTGAAAGGTAATCCGAAATATTTTTTCCTTTGTATAATATTGCAAGTGTTTCCTTATTGTATCTTTTTCCTTGACATCTGGGGCAGGTGACAAATACATCGGGCAAAAAGTGCATTTCAATCTTTTTTACTCCTGCTCCTTTACATTCCTCGCACCTTCCCCCTTTAACATTAAAACTAAATCTTCCCGGTTTATATCCCCTCATTCGTGCCTCTGGGACGCGAGAAAACAATGCCCTTAAATGAGTAAACAAACCAGTATAAGTTGCAGGATTTGAACGGGGAGTTCGGCCAATTGGTTTCTGGTCAATTGAAATGACTTTATCAATATTTTCCAATCCAATTATTTCATCATGTTCTCCTGGTGTTTGTTTTGCTCTATATAATATCTTAGCAAGAGCTTTATATAAAATGTCATAAACAAGAGTGCTTTTTCCAGAACCAGAAACTCCAGTTACACATACCATGACACCCAGAGGAATTTTAACATCAATATTTTTTAAATTATGCTCACGCGCACCTTTTATTATTAACCATGCTTTTGGTTTTCTCCTTAAAACTGGAATTGGAATGTATTTTTCGCCTTTAAGATAGGAAGCAGTAAGAGAACGATTAGAGTGTTTTAAAATTTCCTCGAGACTACCTTCAGCAACTTTATATCCACCTTGTTCTCCCCCACCAGGTCCTAAGTCGAGTATGAAATCCGCTGATCGGATAGTTTGTTCATCATGTTCAACTACTATAACTGTATTTCCCAAATCTCTTATACCCTTTAAAATTGAAATTAGTCTCCTATTATCTCTCTGATGCAGTCCTATTGTTGGTTCATCAAGAACATACATTACACCTCGTAGTTTACTTCCTATTTGAGTCGCCAGCCTTACTCTCTGTGCTTCTCCTCCGGCTAAGGTCGTTACAGGCCGATTCAAATCAAGATAAGAAAGGCCCAATTCATTCATAATTTCTAAACGGGAGCGGATTTCTTTTAAAATTTTTTCCGCAATTATTTTTTTAGAGGAAGAAAACTCGAGAGCAGAAATTTCTTTAAGCAATCTGCCTGCAGGTAATGAGCACCATTCATAAATATTCTTACCACCTATTTTAACTGCTAAACTCTCTGGTTTTAATCTCTGCCCTTTGCACGCTGAACAAACCTTATCAGTTAATTCTATTTCTCCCCATTCATTATAAACTACTTCAAATCCAAGCCCATTGCAAACAGGACAGGCTCCATAGGGACTGTTAAAAGAAAAATTCCGAGGTTCAAGCTGGGGAAGACTAATCTCACAATAGGGACAGAAAAGCTTCTGAGAAAATAATCGCTCATTTCCATAGGAATCAATTATTAATAAATTACCATCTGCCAGTTGCAAGGAATAATCAATTGCTTCCTTTAATCTTCTTTCTTCCCCGGAAGAAATAATAATTTCATCAATTAGTATCTCTATATTATGTTTTTTTGTTTTTTCCAAACGAATAGGCTCTTCCAATTCTCTTAAAGTACCATCAATTCTTGCTCTCAAAAATCCTTTTTTTCTCATTCTTTCAAGGAGGGTATGATACTCGCCTTTTCTCCCTCTGATTACTGGAGAAAAAATTTTGATTTTTTGATTTTTATATTCTGTTAAAATCTTTTTAAGTATTTCTTCAGATGTTTGAGATTCGACAATTCTATTACAACGGGGACAATGTGGAATCCCAACCTTTGAAAAAAGAAGTCTCAAATAATCATAAATCTCGGTCATAGTTCCAACAGTGGAGCGAGGATTATAGGAAATTGTCTTCTGGTCGATTGAAATTGAGGGGGACAAGCCTTCCACTAATTCTACATCAGGTCTTTCAAGTTGCTCGATAAATTGACGGGCATATGTTGAAAGACATTCAATATATCGCCGTTGGCCTTCAGCATAAAGGGTATCGAAAGCCAATGAAGATTTTCCTGAACCACTTGGGCCAGTAATTACAATAAATTTATTCCGGGGTAAACTTACATCAATTTTCTTTAAATTGTGCTGCGAAGCTCCTCTAACTTTTATCCTTTCTATCACACTATCATTTTATATCTTTATAAAAGAAATGAAAAGGGGAAAGGAAATCTTTCCTTTTCTATAATGTGTTGACAAGATAGAAAAGGAATCAAAAAATTAAAAACTAACTAATTGCTAATTTTTGTTTAATATGTTTAAAAGTTTCAAGCACTTTTTCTAATTGTTCATCGGTATGAGTTGCCATATAACTTGTTCTGAGTAAAGACATATTTGGAGGAACAGCAGGAGGTAAAGCAACATTCGTATATATACCAGCCTCAAAAAGAATTTTCCATGCCTGCATTGTTTTCATCTGATCACCAATAATAATAGGAATAATTGGAGTCTGGCTGTTGCCAATGTTGTATCCCATTGCTTTAAGTTCTCTTCTCATCATTTCTGCAATTTTATTCACCCGTTCAACTCGTTCTGGCTCTTGTTCAATAATATCTAATGCAGCAAGAACTGAGGCAACATTTGGAGCAGGTAAACTTGCACTGAAAATTAAAGGACGGGCAAAGTGCTGGATCCAGTGTATAGTTTCTTTATCCCCTGCAATGAAACCCCCAATTGATGCAAATGATTTACTAAAAGTTCCCATTATCAAATCAACATCTTCCACACAATTAAAGTGGAAAGCAGTTCCTCTTCCCCCGCCTAATACTCCAACAGAATGAGCATCGTCAACCATTAGTCGAGCTCCATATTTTTTACAAAGAGGAATTATATCAGGAAGAGGAGCTATATCTCCGCCCATACTGAAAACACCATCCACTATTATTAATTTTCCTTGTTCTTTTGGATAATTCTGCAAAATTTTTTCAAGATCCTTCATATCATTATGTTTAAAATATCTCTTTTCAGCCTTTGACATT